>Ga0255755_1000032_pt1 | contig 128109 bp, 72 predicted proteins | sample 011ome_18_FD_179955 | JGI IMG/M metagenome (GOLD analysis project Ga0255755, IMG submission 179955) | Coastal salt marsh microbial communities from the Groves Creek Marsh, Skidaway Island, Georgia - 011501BT metaG (version 2) | ecosystem: Environmental > Aquatic > Marine > Intertidal zone >... | reverse complement strand
TCTTTCCCGAAACGTCGTCGTCGTCCTCAAAGTCGTCGTTTGATGACGACCACCGCAAGAAGCCGACGACGTAAACGACGACGTAAACGAAGAAGAACTAATGCGAGGAATACTTCTGAGGAGCGTTTTTTCCCAAGTTCTTCTTCTCATTTTAATGAGATATATAGTATGTGTGTAATACTTTTATACACAAACGCGTGTGTAAAATGCACAAACAATAAGTGATGTGTTTTGTGTGCACTCTCTCCGTCGAAAAACGACGAAAAAACACCGCTTAAAAACAACCACCAAAACAGGAATGCGCACCAGGCATTCATCAGGCGATGAAAAAGGAGATGACGTGTTTCATCATCAGATGTTTTTTTGAACAAAAAAAAAAAATTTCACAAAAAAAAATGAAACGCTTTCGACCAGTTTTTTTATGCATGCATATTTTGTTCTCGTACGTATTTCAACCTAATTAGTGCGCGGACGACGGATCAACCTCGATGCCTAAATTCCTCTTCATGAACTCGTACGCGGTCCAACAAATAGCCGCGGCTGGAACGTGGAAGAGGACGCGAGCGGTAGCGCCGGAGAACAAAGCTTTTGCGCCTTCGCGTTCGGCGACGTGTCGAGCGACTTTGAAAGCGTTGGCGGACGCGTAGACGCTTCGAGACGACGACGAGAGCGGCGGCGCAGTCGGCGTCGGCGTCGAAGATGTTGTTGTTGAAACGCACAACTTTGGATCGCCTCGAACGGCGCACGTTTGGTTCGCCGTCGCCGTTTCCACGGTTTTGCTCACGTCGCACCCCAAGGCTACCTCGCAGTGCGTTTGCATTCGAGTCTTGACGACGTCCATCGGCGTGGTCAAAAACCCGGCGATGCCTCCCGCGAAACCGCCGGCTAAAAATTGCGTTCGAAAACCCTCGTCTTCCTCTTCAATCTTTAACGCTCTCTTCGCGCTTTCGTATAAACCGACGTGAATGGCCGTGAACGGCACGTTCATAATCAACGTTGTCGGATACGATCGGTATAAAACGTGCGCGCCTTCGTTCCTAACGATTGTTCTCAGCGCGTCAAACGCGCTTTTAAACTTTCTCGTCGCCGCAGGCCCGGTGGTATTGCTACTACTACTAGAAATACTATTCATACTAATTCTACTACTACTACTGCCGCCGCCGATACCTTCCCCGCTCATCGCCTTCACCTCGCTCGGACAGTTCCCGCCTAATTGCATTTGCATCCTCTGTTTCACCGTATCCAACGGCGTTTGCACCGCGTCTCCTACAATCGTCGCTAACGCCCCCGCGCTCGCGTCTGCCACAAACTCGCCGTACGCTGATGACGATGATGATGATGATGATGATGATCCTATCGGGTTTAAACGAAACATCTTCTTCCCGTACTCGTACGTGGCGAAATACACCGCGTGCGCCGGCCCAGCCCCTAACCCACCAGCGACGACGCCTCGATACAGACCTTTCACCCCGTCGGTTTTCAAGATCGATCGAATCGCGTTCGGTATCGTGCTTTTAATCATATTTATAGAACTACTCGTACTGCTTCCACTACTCGTTAAAGAAGAAGACAAAGAAGCAGAAGAAGAAGAAGAAGACGCGGCGGCGACCAGTTGCATTCGCGTCTTCACGGTATCCACCGGGAACATCACCGTGTGTTCCATCGTCCCGGCGAACGCGCCCGCGAACATGTGCTGCGTGTATTCCATCGACGACTTCGTCTGTTGTTGCGACGACGACGAAGGAGTAGTATTCATGGTGGTGTTCGTCGTCGTATTCATGCTCGAAAAAGAAAGAGCTCGTCTCTGGGAAGAAAGAAAGATGAGATTACTCTGTTGAATGGAGGAAAAGAATGCGTGACGGCGATGATCGGTGGTCCATCCAGAGTTTAGGGTTAAAAAGGCAAACAAAAACTTCAGCTGTGTGTGTTGCCTTTTTTTGGCCGAAAAAATAAAAAAGACTCTCATTTCGCGTTCTTTCTTTTTTCAATCGCACTGACTGACGGCAACGCATCACAACAAAACGCATATGTTTTTTGGAAAAGAAAAAAAAAAGAAAATTGCTCATTTTGAAACTGCCGTGGGAGTAGTGTGAGAGTGTAACCACCTCGTTACCACTCTGTCGTTGTTGTTGTTGTTGTTGTTGTTGTTGTATAAGGAGGAGGAGGAGGAGTACTACTCTACGAGTACTACTGTTGTTTCGTGCGTGTTCTAACTGCTGCTTTTGTGAGAAGAGAGCGCATTTTTGTCGTCATCATCAGACGTAAACAACAACAAAAATTCATTGAGAACACATCATCATCATCATCATGAGCGACTCATCTGATGAATTCGACGACGAGTTTTCAGTCGCTTCTGCGCGTCATCATCGTAAGAAGAATCATCATCAAAAAGAAGAGAAAGAAGAAAAAGAGGTGAATATAAAATATCCGTCCGAGTGTTTCTCTCTGTGTGTTCTCTCTTTGGCGTATTGTTACGTCGGGTGCGACGCAACAAAACTCGCGAGTCGGTTTGCGTTTCATCCACCGAAACCGAGTCATTACGAGTTGAAAACGACCAACCGAGGGACCAGGTACCCGACCATTTCTCAGTTTCATCCGACGTACATGCACAAAAACGCGGACGCGAGAGTGGCGAGCAAAGCGTTCGCCTCGTTTCAGTGCTACGAGATTCCTTTTTTAGAAGAGGGAGAAGATAAAGGAGAAAAAAAGACTTCGTCGAAGAAGAATAGTATATGCGTCTTCTTCCGACCGGCGCCGAGAGACGCGAAGCGAGCGAGGTTGATTATTCACTCGCACGGAAACGCGATGGATTGTGGAGGTGGGTTTGAGATGTTAGCGGAGATTGGGGATCAGTTAGACGTGTCGATTTTAAGTTACGATTACAGAGGGTACGGGAAATCGGGAGATGTATACGACCAGCCGACGGCGGAGTCGTGCGCGGAGGATTTACGGAGAGTCGTGGCTTGGGCGACGAAAGCGAGAGGTTTAGTCGGTGGACAAACCGGAGATTATAATCGAGATCGGTTTGGTTTAGACGATATCGTTTTGTGGGGGCAATCGATCGGGTCTGGACCGTCCACGAAAGTCGCCACGGAAAAAGAGGTTGGAGGATTGATTTTAGAGTGCGCTTTGGCGAGCGGTACGAGAGTTTTAATCGGCGAAGCGAAGGAAAAACACGGGATACTAAGCCCGGTGAGATGTTTTCGAAAGTGTGAGGTGTACGATAACCAAGGTTTAGCGGTGAACGTGAAGTGTCCTGCTTTAGTCATGCACGGTATGAAAGATTTCGAGATTCACCATTCCCACAGCAAGTTAATTTTCGACAAGTTGCAAGCGAGAGGAGATTCTAAAGAGAGGTTTAAAACGTACGCGTATTGGTCGCAAACAGCCGGTCACGACGACGTGTTTTACGACAACCCTCGCGAGTGCATTCGACAGGTACAAAAGTTCGTGCGAACGTTACCGACCACCGAACGCATCCAAAACGCGATCGCATCGTCCTCTCGCGCGGAGAAAGGTTTATCGGCGGACGATTTAGCCAATCCTTCTCTCCTCGGTAGCGAAAGAAGGCGAGAAAATAAGGAGAAGAAACCGTACAACGATAAGTTTAATCGCGTCAATCAAGAGTTGTTTTACCAATCGCCGCCCAAGAAACAACACATGAAAAAGTGATTGTTGAAGGTGTTTTCTTATGTTTGTGCGCATTATTTAGTGGTAGTACTTAGTAGGTAGTTTTATATCGTCGAGTGTTGTTTTACTTTCATATTGACAAGCCACAACCTCAAAACTCATTTTTTTCATCTTCTTTCTTCTCTCTCTCTCTTCTCTTTCATTATTCTAGTACACTCATACACAATTCACACATTCAATAGATACGTCACTATTATTATTATCATTATTTTATTATTTATCTTATTATCATTATTGGGTGGAGACGACGGCTTTGTTCATCAACAACGGCGAATCTTCGCCAGCGTTTTGGTCGACAAACTTGTTCGCCGCGGACAATTTTCTCGCCTTTCGCGCGATACCAGCGACAACCGCTAAAGTTGCCGCCATGGCACCAGCTAAGGGAGCAACTCCCGTGAACTCTTTTCCAGACGGTAAAGTGTCTCGCATTTGCTCGTCCCACATTTTAATCATGTCTAATTCCGTGATGGTTTCCTTCCCGTTGGCGATTGCTTCGCCGAGCTGCGAAGACAACGCCGCGGAGGAGGTTGACGCCACGCCGGGGTTCTTGCTCGGGTCGCGTCTGTATTCTCTCTTATAATACGAGCCAGTCGTGCACGTCTCGTCGCTACCGAGTTCCGCGCCTCCGTCGTCGTCCGCGTGTCTCACAACCGGGTAGACGGATTCGAAGAGCAAACCGCACGTGGAGAATCCATTCTCGTCGTATTGGTTTTCGTTCAACGTTACCGGGCCTTTAGGTCCTCTCTCTAATTTGAAGTATCCATCCTCGCCAAAACTCGTCCCGTACGAGTTCTTCACCAGCCAGTACGGCGTGTCCCCGTACTTATGGTCGATTCCCCAACCGACGACCAAAGCGGCGTGGTTAATGGACGCGATACCTCTCCCGGCCGGGCCGCAATCGTCAAACTTAATCACGCCCTCGTCGTACATTTGTAAGTTGTTGGCATTGATACCAATCGCAACTGGACCTTTTTCGTAGATAGCTTTCATCAACGCATCGTTACCTTCGGTTTGCGCGATATCGCACATCCCCGGTGTCGTCCATTTCTTCTCCACGTTCTCCATGCACTGCATCTCGTCTTGGTCTTCCTCGGTGAACGAGAGACCAGAAGAGGACAAAACGGAATCATATTTATCTTTCGACGCAATCCCGCCGCTCTCGTCCACGTACATATACGCCGTGTACATGTTCCCGGTATTACACCCGTGATCTCTGGAGTCGCAGTTCATCAACTGTTTGACGGACAAAATGACGATGTCGTCTTTGGTCATGACCGCGGCGCGAGCCGCGATGGAGTCGGCGGAGACGAACGCCCAGCACGAAGCGCACGTGTCTCGTTGATCGTGAACTTCGCCAACCAAGTCTCTCGGCCATCCTTCTGGCGGGTCGGTCCACGAAAATTCCTCCGGGTAGTTATCCACACCGAGTAAAGAGGCGCGATCGTTCGGAAGAGAGGTGGAAGAAGAATATTCATCGTCGCCGACACTCGAGGAGGACGAGTCTACGTCCTCGTCGCTCGTGAACATCTCACCTATGATGTTTTCGTACGAATTGTCATCATCGGAGGAGGCGTGCGATTCATGATGCCCTTCCTTAGCCTCGTTGATTATTCGGTTCGCATCTTTGTTGTTGTTGTTGTTTTGCTTCACTGCAGCATCTTTTCTCGCGTCTTGATTTTGCTGTTGTTGTTGTTGATTCGGTTGTTGTTGATTGTTGTCGTTGTTGTCGTTATTGTTATCCTTGTTCGCATTTTGCTTCTCGGCTTCTTCAACGACTAAAGATTGTTTCGATTCCAAAGTTGGCGCATTGACGCTTTCATCCTCGACCGCTTTCTCCAACTTCCCGAATGCCTTCTCGAACGACTTTTCAGCCTCGGCTGGAATCTCAACCTTCGGATCGTCCGGTTGTCTCCCAGCTCTGTTCGCAGCAATCTCCATCTGCTCTTTCTTCCAACTCTTATACGTCAAATGTTTCGCGATGAACTCTTCTTGCGTCAAATCCGCGAATTCCGTCACTCGCATCCCAAACGCTTTCCCGCTCTTCGCGTTGTGTTGGTTCATTTTCAACAAGTTCGTCTCGAAGATCTTCTCTCTCTTGATTGATTCCGAGCACGGTTTCTCAATCTCCGAAGGTTTGTTTTCCGGACAGTAGTTCTTGTCGTGCGCTCTCATGAATTCCACGAAGTTTTGTTTGTGTTTGTGTTCGTTTTCATCCACTCCCGCGAGTTGTTGTTGTCGTTCGCCGATTCGCGTTTTTTCCGCCGAAGCGCCATTTTTTGAATCTTCTTCTTCTTCTTCATCAGCTTTTTCTCCAACACCATTTCTGCCATCAAAATCGTGATTTTCAACAACGAATGAGGAAGGTAACGGCGCTTTCTTCGTCTCCAAATGAGTATTCATTCCTTCCCGATGCTGTAACTGCTGCTGCTCGAAGTGTTGTTGCTGTTGTTGTTGTTGTTGCGCGCGTTTTTTCCCACCACCGAACGATAACGAGGCGACATCATCTCCTTCCGAGGAGGATGATTTTTGCGTCTGCAGATCCCCGGCGGAGGAATGCGCGGCCTCATTTTTCTTCCCTGATAAAACTCTTTCTTTTCCTCCTTGGTTTTGTTTCACGTTATGTTTTAAAGAAGACAAAGAACTCGCTGTCGCCGCTGAAACACCGTTGTTGGTATTCGCAACTGTGACGGCAGAGATGACTCCAGCGCAGAGCATCGCTTTCTTCATTTCTTTTTGTTATTATTATAGATACACGCCCAGCAGCAAAGCGCGCGTGCAATCCTCTCTTTTTTTCTGATGTGTGTTGTCGTGTCTTTGAAAAAATGTGTTCGACAATAACTGTTTAGGGTTTTTGAAATTTTACTGAAAGTATTTCTCAGGAAACGTTTGACACACCGCGGAAAGGGATTGTGCTTTTGTCTCTCTTCCTCTTTCCTCATTACTTACTCGTTGTTAGAAACATCATCATGAACACGTTCACTGCGAATAACGAGAAAGAAACGCAGTCTTTACTCTCTCAGAAGAACGAAGAAGGAGAGACTAAGAAGAAGACTACTTCTGCGAAGAAGAAGAATGTTTTTCTAACCGTGGGCGGTCTCGCGGCGGTCGGGATTTTGGGATTGGCGTCGTCAAAATCATCATCATCGTTCGGGGGTTCCGCGGCTCCATTCACGAATGGAAGCCGATTAGGGCAAACGCAATCGACGATTCGCTTGTCCGTCGGGTGCTCGCCGCAGGACGTTTTATCGTTACTGCCGTTCGAACCGAAATCTTGGAGAGGTGCGCAGTTTATTCTTTTAGTATACGTGTATATCGTTTCGTCGTTTATATTCCTCGCGCGATCAAATTTTCTCTCTCGGAACCTACGACGAGTGAGAAACAGACCAAAGAGCTGCTTGACAACGAAATACGACGCGTCGCTGACATTTTTTCTACACTCTACTGTTATATCATTACATTCCAAATCATCATCTCAAAACAACATCAATGATGATAATAATAATATTAAAACAGGCAAAGTGGGCGCGAAATTCATCACCGCGAACATGTCCCCGAACTTTTCGTACGAGAACGCGATCGACATGCCGGAAGAAATGTGCGGCGTGTTTGCGGTTCCGCACGAACTCGCGCACGACGCTCGCTACGGTTTCTTTTTATACGAGAAAGCGAACCCGGAGAACTTTGTGTCCGATATCGGGGTCCAACCGAAAGGCGGGTACGCCGACATTGAAATCGTGGAGGAAGAAGTTCAGACTGCTGCCAAACCAGTCTCGAAGAAGGAAGAGAAGAAGCAAGAGAAAGCGAAGGAGATGAAGCAGAAGGAGGGCGAGTTTGAAGACGGGACGAAGATGACGCCGACGCAAAAAGAGTTCTTCGAGAAGAAGGCGACGCTGGCGCACAAAGAGTCCAAGTCCTCTTCCTCGAAGAAGGCGTCCAAGAAGTCTGCCGCTGCTGCTGACGAGGACGACGACAAAGAAGAAGAAGAAGAAGAAACAGAAGCGAAGAAATCTTCTTCTTCTTCTTCCAAGAAAGAAACCGCCGAGGAGAAGATGGTGCGTTTGCAACAAGAAAAGATTGACATATTGGAGAAAGAAGTCCAAGAAGCGAGAGAGGCGGACGCGGAGAAAGAACGTCTCGCCACCGAAGAGGAAGCGAAACACAACGAAGAAGCAGAACGAGAGAAAGAGCAGCTGGAGCGAGAAGAGTTTCTCAAGCAAGAGAAGGATGAGTTGGAGAAGGCGAAGACGCTCGCCAAGGAGAAGAAAAACGTCGGCGCGTTCTTCGATTGGGGATGGTGGTCCTCTTCCTTGTTCCACGCGGAAGAGGAGATTGCGCAGCAATCCAAAGAAGAAAGCGCTAAGATCAAATCCAGACGCGCGCTTCTTTCTTCCGCCCACAAACCGGTGCAAAAGTTGGCCGTGCCGCACAAGAAGACCGCCGCGAAATTGTCCGCCGAACAACAAAAGAAGGTTGAGGAGTACGACAGAGAAGTTTCGATGATCAAAAGCGCCAAGAAGCAGCACAAGGATGTTGAAATTTCCTCTGAAAACCCAATCGAAGTGGAAGTTGTGCAAGCGAGAATCGAGTACCCGGTGCAATTCATCTCTACCATGGCTTCGTGCAACACCAAGCACGAGTTGGAAGACACGGAATACTACCCGAGAAAGGGCGTTGCGAACCCGATGGGGAACAACGTCTTTATCTTTGGCGCGTGTCGCTCGGACGTGCCGCAGTGCGGCAACCCGGCGCAAAGGCACCCGGGGTCGTGCCAAGTGCCGAAACCGGACGACGATACGTTCAAGTTAGCCGTCAAGGCGTGCTTGGACGAAGACCCGACGGAAGGTAACTGCCACAAATTTGCCAAGCAATCCGAGTTTGGCGTTATGTCCATGTGGGACGTCTCCGAAGTCACCGACATGAGCGAAGCGTTCGCGGATCAAGACAGATTCAACGGCGATTTGTCGCAGTGGGATACTCGATCTGTTAAGTACTTCGACAGAATGTTTAGCGGCGCGGCGTCCTTCGACCAAGACATTTCCGCGTGGAGATACGCGGCGAAAAAGACGGACAATCACATGTTCGCCGGTGCGACTGCGTTCAAAGCCTCGTGGGAGTGCGGTTTTAGACCGTCCGGTTTACTCGACTTCCACTCGTGCACCTCCTCGAAAGTGATGGATGACATCGTCAACGGCAGAGGAGATGCGGCCGGTGCCTCGACTAGCAAAAAATCATCCTCCTCTTCTTTGTACAACTCGATCTCCGCGGCGAAAAACCAACCGATCGCTGCGGCCGAGAAGCTCTCGACCTCCAACAATGAAGCGTCGTTTGGAACGGAAGAAGCTGGTGTGTTGACCGATGCGAACATTATGGATGAAGTCACGGATTGTTTGCTCGCCGAACCGGTGAGAGGTGACTGCCACGGCCAAGCCTTTGGCCCGTTGTCTACCTGGGACGTCTCTCGCGTGACGAACATGGACCAATTGTTCATGGACCCGCCGAAATCAGTCGAAGGCGACAGACACTCCTCGTTCAATGGCGACTTATCCAAATGGGACGTCTCTAGCGTCACGTCGATGATTCGCATGTTCAACAGAGCGAACGCCTTCAACGGCGATTTGTCTCGATGGGACGTGTCCAAAGTTCAATCCTTCTCCGGCATGTTCAAGCATACGGATAGATTTAACGGAGATATCACCAACTGGAACATGAAATCTGCGAAGTCTGTGGACGAAATGTTCATGATGGCCTTAAGGTTCAACCAAGACGTCTCCAAATGGTCTTTGCCACAGTGCAGAAACTACGACAGAATGTTTGAATTCACTGGTGAGAACGGGTTCGCGCACGACATTTCCAACTGGGACATGCGCGCGAGCACGCACCAAGACATGTTCAGAGACGCGTTTGCGTTTCAACAAAAATTTACGTGCGCGGATGCCGCTCACGGTCCGGCGCACACGTGTCGACCGAATGCTAGTGCGGCGACTACTCCGTTGACGGCGACGAGACAACCGGCGGTTGCGGCGACGAAACAACCGGTGGTTGAGGCGGGTAAATTTGTTCCGCAAAGTGAATACGATCGCGTCATTGATTTGGGCGCGTAATCTCGTTCCAAGATCAAACAACAAACCTCTGTACTATTCTAACGAAATAATATTTAATTATAAAAATATACAAACTACTACTAACGTACTACTAATGAATACAACTTTACTAAACTACGCCGCGCCTAATTCGTTCACTGCGTCATTCGCTTGCAACAACGTTTTCACGTCTTCTCTTTCGGTTATAAAGAAAAGGCGTTTGGTACGATCTGCGATGACTCGGGACCAAAGCCACGCATCGTGGCCAGGTCGCGTCGCTCTTTCTATTGTTGTTGATGTTCTTGTCGCAGAACTTCCAGATTCGTCTTCTTCTAATACCGATTCCATCTCGTCTCTGAGCTTCGTCGCTTCTCTTTTTGAAATCAAGCTCAACGCGTCCAACGACTTCGACGCGCTCGTTTGAACAAAACATCCGCTCCTATTTTCCCTCTCTTCTAGCACGTACGCCACATCCTCGTCGTCTTTCGTTTCTGTTACACTACTTGTCTTCATCATCGCGCCGCCCATCGCAAACGACGACGACGATTCGTCGTTCAACCTCTCCCCTAATCGATCGATTAACCTCTTCAACTCTTCCTTCCATTTTCTCTTTTCCTCCTCTTCGCTGCTGCTCGATGTTCCGCGACGACGCCGTTCCGCGTCGGCGGCGACGACGAGTGGTGCCGTGTCGTCGTTTACGAATAACTTCTCTTTCACTTCTCTCTCCATCACGTCTCGTAACACCCGTAAGCGCTCGTTCCCTTGTTGTTGATGATGTTGTTGTTGTTGTTGTTCCATCTCGAGTGGATGTCTTCTCGACGACGAGGAGTCGACGGAAACTTCGACGACTGCCAACCAAACCGAGGAAAGGACATTCACCGCGCAGTAAAATTTCCCTCTCGTTTTCGCGCCGATGAAGGACGAATCAGACGACGACGATCCTTTCTTTTCCGTCGTCGTCTTTTCATCCTCCTCTTTTTCGTCGTCGTCTTCTTCTTCTTCTTCGTTTTCATCGTCCTCGCTCGTAAGAAACGTCGACATGAACGCGTCCAATCCGCACAAAAACGCGCTCGTTTCGCATTGGATTCGTTCCGAAGTTTCTTCGGGATAGAAATGAACCACGCGTTCGATTTCATTGTTTTCGTTGGAGATTGAACTGTCGTACGCGAAAACGTAATAAAAAGGTGACGACGAGGAGGAAGGGGAGGAGGATGGGATGGTGGACATGGTGGTTTGTTGGTGTGTTTGTGACAAAACGTGTAAATGTTGTGTGGAGTGATTTCATCAAACTTTACGAGTTTACGCGTCGTCCGGATCGGTTTCATCACGTCTCGCCAACGCATGGCCTCAAAACGACTTTTAGTACAACTACTACTAATATAACTACTTCTAGGGTAAGAATTTCTCGAGCGCGAAATGCGCGCATCCACCGACGAGGACGCCGACGAACCAGGCGCAATCGTACGCCAGCGCTAAACACTGCGGCAACATCGAAGACGGCCAGAGACCTACGGCGTGTAAAAATCCAGGCAAGTTTGCGAGGACGCCTACGGCGAAGGCGAGCATCGCTTTATAGTTGACGCCGTTGGTGAAGTAATACGAACTGTTCTTGTCGGCGGAGTATAAGTCTTCCAAGACTAAGTTTTGGTTTCGTATGAGGAAGTAATCGCAAAGCATGATTCCTAAAATCGGAGCGAGGAACGCGCCGTATCCAGTCAACCACACGAATATGTACGAGTTCGCGTCGCTGGTGAGTTTCCAAGGGAGACATAAGGTGCCTAAAATCATCGAAAGAATCGCGGACGTTCGAAAGGACAATTTCGAAGGGGCTAAATTTTGAATGGCATTGGCTGGTGCTAAAATATTCGCCGCGATGTTTGTGCTTAGCGTCGCCGTCAATATACCAATCGCGGCCAAAACGCTCGCTATTTTACCCCAATTGAAATGCGTCGACAACAACGATGTCACCACCATCGGATCAGTAATCAAATTTGAACTCGTGTTCAAAATGTGTGCGGCCGATGACGTGACCACTATCGAAGCGAACGCGAACACAGCCATCGCTAAAGGCATAGCAAACGACGCTTTCTCGAAACTCTCTCGCGATTTCGAAAACCTCGAGAAATCGCTCACGTTACATATCATCGTCGCCCAAAACGAAGCCGACGCCGTCGCCGCTTGGAAAAACGTTTTCCACGAGAAACTACCAGCGATACTATTACTACTCATGTTACTACCACCATCATTCGTCGCAAACGCAGAGAGAACCGATTGCACGACACCTCCGGAAGAAACGCACGTAAATATAAACAAGAGAAGCGTCAAAAACAGCAAAATCGGCGCCGCGAGCTTCTCGATCGTCTTTATGCTCTCCACGTCGTTCCAAACCACGTACGCTTGCAAGAGCCAAAATATGATATAACATATGCCTCCCAAATACGGCGACGATACACCCGATGCCACCCCGAAATCTACCGCTAAACTTCTCAAACAGTTCGCGCCCACCACCGTCTGAATCCCGAACCACGCGCTCGCGATAAACCCGCGACTCAATCCAGCCACGTTCGCGCCTTTCACCCCGAACGATGACCGCGCGTGCACCACGAACGGGATCCCGTATTTAACACCCGCGTTTGCTTGCAACACAATCGGCCACACGACGAATAAATTCGCCACAAACACCAGCAATAGCGCTAGAAAAGCGCTCAAATTTCCAATCCCCATGAGACTGGAAACCAGTTGCCAGGCGGGAACGCAGACGACTAAACCGACCCACAAGGAAGCGGTATCGAAGGTTGAAAACGTTCGATTCTGTTTCAGAACGGGAGATAAATCGTCGTTGTGGAGTGCACTGGATGCTTTCGAGCTCTCGAAAGACTCGACGATATCATCACGAGTAAACCCCTTACTCCCCGTCGATGATGATGAAGATGACGACGATGATGCGGTTGTGACTCGTCTTTTCGTCGTAACGAACTTTTCCTCGCGCGTTCTTCCCAAAACTGTATCCGTCTTTGTCTGTATCCTCGTCATTTTCTTTGAAACAGCGCGACGAGAGAAACAACAACAACAACTGCGACTACTCGTATAACTGCGACTATTTCTGCGCAGAGATGATGATGATGAAGACTTTACTCTCATCATCTGTATCGTATCCGATGGTGGTGTCATCAAAGTCATTTCTTATTAAAAAAATGCGGCTAAAATTTCTCTCTGCTGTGTTTTTTCACTCATCGACAGTCTCGAGAAGAATTTTTGAATTTTTCCCTCCGTGCTTCCTTCACTGCTTTTTCTGCTCTGCGAGAAGAATGGGAACGAACACAACACCTGAGTTCGGCTTTGGCCAAGACGACGAGGACGACGACGACGACGACGTGTGGGCGAACGTGGACGCCAGGTGAGTTTATTTGTTTTCTTGCGAAGAAGCTCTTTCTATTTCTCTCTCTTTCTTTCTCTCTTCTCATCCCTCGTTTTGTTTGTTTGTGTGTGTGTTCGTTCCGGGGGGGATTTTTATCTAGGCATCTGCAACATGTATTAAACTTACTCTCTGACTCTCAATAGTAACTTTGACTCCATCATCGAGCAAGCGGAAAAGGCGAGCAGGCAAAGAGGCGGTGGCACTGGAACGAGCGGCGGGAACGCGACGACGACGACGCAACAAACCGTGAATAATAATAATAATAATAATGTGAATAATAATCTCGTCAACATCACGCAATCTCAACAGCTGCAGCGACAGATGGGCGACGTCTCGCAACAACAACAACAACAACAGAAGAACAATACGAACAATTTAGAAGTAACAGACGCGCATTTTTTACAATCCCGATTACACGAGCTCGAGCGGAGACATAAAGATAAAGATGGCATGCTCTCGTTGCTCCGCTCTCGCGTGGAGCAATACGAGAAGGAAAACGCCAAGCTGAAACGGGAGGCGAAGGATGCGACGGCGGGAGGCGGACAAAGTGGTAGGATAGCGATCGCGTACGGTCATCAGCAACAATCGGAGGTTGCGATCGCGACGACGTCGTACGCGAACACGAGCGCGGCGCATCACGTTGCAGCGGCAGAAATCCGAGAGATGCGAAAAGAGGTTGAAAAATTGAGAAATTTGCTCGGATTTAAAGACGAAGAGTTGCAAGAGGCGCAGGAGAGAGAAGAGAACGCGAGAAGGCGGTCGAGGAGGGAGAAACAAGAGTTGATGAACGAGATTTACGGTTTGAGAGAGCAAGTAAAGAAGAGAGAGAATGAATTCGAGGAACAAAAGCTACAGAAGAAGAAAAGAAGCGAGGATGAAACTGGGACGGTCGCAGGGAACGAGGCGAAGCGAAGGAAACAAGATGTGGAAGGCGGTGGTGGTGGTTTGAGCGTATCGGATGCAATTAAACGGTTCGACAACAACAACGTCCATCAAAAGCAGCATTCCCTCAGCGTAGCCGCGAATGCTGCTACTGGTGCGACAAATCGACAAGCGCAACAACAGCAACAACAAATCAAGAACATGGATACGACAAAGACGATAGCATCGGAGCCAAAAGCAATGACGACGACGACGACGACGACGACGACGACGACATGTAAAGAAGTTTCGGACTGGCGACCGATGCTACCGAAAGCACCGAAAGGTTTGTTTGATCAAGCTTCAATGGCAGCTTCAGCGTTGTACCACTATCACGGTAATGCTACCAACAATAACAACGCGGACAATCAAAGAGGAACCTCGTCGAAGAAGTTTGCGTTCTTTTTAGATTCTTTTGCCAAACGTGATGCTTTGGTGTTTCTCGGTTTCCACACTCAAGCTGTTGAAAAAGGTGCCACGTTGGCGTCTTTGAGAAAGAAGAAAAATAGTAGTAGTAGTCATACTAATAGCAAGAAAGTCGGGAGCGGACTGCGCGATATAGAGGAAGGATGGGAGTACCACAGCGTGGCGATTGGCCGAGCGCTCGCTTCTGTTTTCCTCGACGATGAAGATCAGGGAGACGATAATAGCTATGTAGACGGTACCCCGAAGAACAGCGGATATAGAATTGATAGTATCAACGAGGTATTCAGTAACGCGAATTTCCTCATCACGCTTCTTGAGGCGCTGAAATCTGTCGCAGCGTTTGACGGCGACAAAGACTTGAATCCACCGAGGAACGAGTTTGCGGACGATAACGCCCGAGATGAACTCGCGGCTTCAGCAGCGAGACTTTTGCTAATTCTGCTTAAGAACGATCAAACGTGCTGTCGAAGAGTGATTGAAGCTCGGCGGCGCAACTTGCTCAGAAATCTCTCAACATCGCAACCGCCCCCAAGAGGTGGAGCTACTGAAGATGACGAAGCGGAAGATTCTGTAGAGGAAGATGACATGATGATCACCGATAAAGCGACGGTCGCAGCTTCGATAACGACAAATGTTAGAGGTAACGAGAAGAGAAAGATCCTTCGCAGAAGAATCAACGGTTCAGAGTTTGATGTGGCGAGCGCGTGCGCCGGTTCTTTCGCCGGCGGTTCATTGCTACCGCACCCGCTCTCAACCACTGGGAGAGTTTTCGTGCACACGAAAGAGCAAGTTCCCACAGAAGATTACATCACCGCTCCATCTAAGGGCGCGTCAAAATCGAAAAAGAGCGACGCTTCTTCGAGCGCTCCTTCTCGAAGCGCTACCGCTGTAGTGGATGAGAAGTTTGATGCGGTGGCGATTGTCGTTGATTGTTTGCGTAGATGTGTTGGCGCACGAGCATGGGAAGCTACATCGCCTCTCCTAGGTGCTCTCACTTGGTTAACCTCATTTGCTGCTTCTGAATTTACAAATGGGAGAGATGTAGTTGGTAGTCGCGTATTACCCGCGAGTGATTTGGTGATGACAATGGTTGCGTCGAGACGGGCGGTCCCGACGACAAATTTAAAAACTGGAGAAGATGAGATCCCACAATCCGGTGTTATCTCGGCGCCAAAGCAGTCACAGATTACGACTTCGTGTTGGTTGAACTATTGCTTGAAAGCAAGCTCGCCGCAAGATACGCGAATGGCATGCCTGTCTCTCATCCGGACGCTATCTACGTGTAAATCATTCCAAGACGCCTTGAACGAATATGCGGTGTTGAGCGATGTAGTATCTGTTTTGAGGAACGAAATCCCTTCGACGTCCACGAATATCATGGATATTGCGACGACGCAGGATCAAAATGCAACTTACATAAACTACACGTGCTCTCGATCGAGAGAGCTCGTCGATTTATCTTTGCGCGTCTTAGCCGCGTTTGCGCACTTGGATTGGAAAGGGTGGCCAAGAGTTGTTCGTAAGGAAAACGTTTTGGCCGCAGCGGCAAACACGGCGCTTTGGGAGATGGCGGTTCAGAAAGCTAAGATCAAGACAAGGAAAACGCCGTCGTCTAAAGTCGCGCCAGTTTCTGGGATCAACGCGAGAGTCTTGCGATATGCGCTCATTATGATTGCGCATATTCTTTCGATTACGGAAACGCAGGAATCTGCGATGCGGATGCTGGCGGAGAATGCAAATTTGAGCCGCATGATGGCTCGGTGTGCAAGAGGCGCCAGTGAACTTGGTCCAACAGAAGTGAAGATTGGTGCATTTGTTATGAAATGCGTAGAAAAAGCCGCGCGCACGCATTACTATTAAAAAATTCTAAGGTCGGGGTATGTTAGCTCCACGAAAAAATGTATGAGAAGAACAATCGTAGTAGTTGTCGTTCATCTTCAAATCTTCCGGAATGCAGTTCGCACCGTTTCTTGTAACCCTTGTAAACTTAGTAGAAACCCTTTCGTCGGTTTCACATTGTGCGTGTCGTGCTTCGTGTGCTGTACGTTCGGGTCATCGCAATAGCTACCAACTGGTGCACCTTCAAGATACGCAGCAATGCTCTTTAATATCGAGGCTCGACGACTTTTGAAGTGCGCTCGAACGAGCGCCTCAAACCCTACGGGTGGGCGTTTGATCGTTTGTATCATCGTCTTCAAGTTGAGAAGATACGCATTTTCTGAATACATGGCTGAGTTTCGAATGCCTTCTTCCGTTCCACGTTGTTTTTCGTAGCCCGCTTCGTTGTAATAAGGCTTATCGTTCAGCACTAACGCTTGGAGCGAAACTAAAACCTGCAACGCACTTGATGAACTGCTCCATCTTTCCGAATTTTCCTCCGAGTCCCACGTATTGAGCAACGACAGGCAGACTTTGCCTTCCTTGTACAAGTTTGGATTGAGTCGGTATCCGTACGAGTGATAATGAACTTTTGGAGGAACAGACGGATAGTTCTCGTCGAACAAAATGTCAAAGCAAAATAAACCGTCGTGGTAAGGCGTCAACGATGGTCCTTTGATCATCGCCCGCAAAACGTTCATTTTCACTTGCGACGATTTTACCCAAATTTCGTTCGCGGGCAAGCCTTTATGTAAGATTGACCATTCTTTTTGAACAGCTTTCTGAACTTGTCGCGGCAAATTCATTTGAGAACTCGAATCTCTGAGTAAAAAATCAGAAAAGCCGCCGTCGACGACATCAAAACTTGTAGACAATGCCTCTTCATCCTCGTCGTTGATATTATTCTCATCCGCGATCGTTGCATCGTCGTCAACTTTCGACAACGTTTGCCTTGGACTGCGACAAAGAAATTGGTTCTCGAGCTGCTTCACTTTCTCCTTCCTCTCTTGTCTCCAGACGAAATTGAGCGAATCCAATAATGACGGCATTTCATCTCTAGAGGTATTGCGAGGTCCGTTCGCTTCTACCAAGGAATGGAAAGCGTTCAACCCAACCATATTTGAGCGTATACTAGAGTCCCGTAACACATCAGAAACAGTGGTCCGGGCGTCGTCTGCATCCAGAAATATACCAGGATAGGCTTTTGCGATGTTGCGTGGATGTGCCATATCCTTGTATCTCCGAGATCTGGCGGCATATTCGGCGTTCAACTGTGCTTTCGAGACAAAATCCTTCTCGAGATCACTTGGCTCTGCATTATCTCCTAACACTTCGTCGTCTTCTTCAAAGCCAGCCCCCCTTCTTCGGCGCCAGAAGTGAGTGGAGATGAGCAATAGCTTCAGCTCTTCGTCGGAATACCTGGTCAAAGTCTTCTTCAGCTCAGTATGTGCGCTGAAGCTCAGTTTTTTGTATCTTTCCATGATGTCGTCAACTGCCGCGTCGGCAGTGTCTTCTTCGAATAGACCGGGCGGTAACGCATTTTTGACCAAGCGAGATATCGAATCTGCGTCGATAGACCCACTACTCTTCTTTATATCGTCTTGGTCTTTCCCGAAGATTTTACCTCTCCAGATAAAATCCTTCGCCGCTGTATCTTCAACCATTCGACGGATTGATTCAAGTTGGCCATCGAGAAGCGAACCAAATACGGCTACTGAACCAGCACCGCGTTCGATCGTACCATTCTCATCGTCAAGAAGGTCCAAGTCTTCGCTACCGCTAACCCTGTCACTCTCCTCATCGTCGAAGGAATCGTCATCAATCGTCAAACCCATATCTCCTTCTTCTCCTTCTTCTTCTCCTTCATCACCACTAAAATCCATCATTGGCACACTGGAAAGTTCCGAGTCTGAAAACCCATCATCAGAATGTGTTTCCGAGATTCTGCCGGTGGGGAAACTCCCCAATGATTGGTCGTCTTCCTCTTGGTCTAACTCCGAATAATAATCTTCGTTCTCATCTGTTTCCCATCCGCTCTCCATAGAATCGTCTGAATCGCCATCATCCGAATCACTATCGTCTGAATCATCCAAAAGCTCGCACAGCTCGATGTTAAAAGGCGGTTGATGTGTATTTGTTCCACTACCCCACGCTATCTTCATCAGACCAGCACTCGATTCTACGATCTCTCCGACCCACGAAACGTCTTGTACAAAACTTGAGATGTATGTACGCGCGCCGAATTCGTCTAATTTAGTCGAATTCAGTCTAGGGTGTTTCGCGTGTCTGTGCTTGTAAGCTTCTGCGGCGGCGAAACCCCACACTCGCACGTGTTCACCATGCGATTGTTGCCATTCCGGGGAAGTTGCGATTAACCTTTTTGGAGTTTTGGAAGATCCTCGGAACCAATACACATTCTCCTCGAGTTTGGGAACGGACCACGGGTTCCCAGGTATAACTTGTAATTCGCGTTCATAGAAAGGCACGAAAACATCCTTCACAGCACTGCACAAGAAGTGAACAGGATCGCGTTTTGTGGCGTCGATATGAATTGATCCTAGTATGCGTTCACACGCCGCCAACGCATGCGGTGGCGCCAGATCACGATTGAAAATATCGTGATTCTTCAACTCGTGCATGAATCTGGTCGAACCCCACTGTTCTACTAAAGAGTCTAAAACTTTAGGCCCAGTCGAAGCTGAAACTTCTTTGTTATTGTCGTTAGGAACAGTCATGAAATCTTCGATGCCCATAGTATCAGGCTGATCATTTTCCACAAGCAATTGGTCGATTCCCGGAATATTTCTCAAAACGACGTCATTTCCAGACGCTTGGAACAATACCGAAGGGTATGACTGAAGTGCGTACACCGGAACCGTTTCTCTGGACTTAAATCTTACAACGCCACGTTTAGTACATTCATTTTCTCCCGCTTTTCTTTTCTTTAGCTCCAGTAACTTGTTCATGGTATTGGCGTAATATTTGTTATAGTGATTATCGAAATACGAAGCACCGCCGCCATCGATGGAAACTTGCGGGGGTTTACCTTCGCTCGAGAAATCATCATCATCCCAGTCTTCGCGCCATTTGAGCTCCATGACGTGCGGTGGTCGTTCTTTACCTTCTGCGTTTGCTAAGAACCTCTCGTTGTCATTCTCTGAAGCTTCAAATACAAACGCATCGGCGATCCAGACAACGTCTGCCGTGCGCTCTTCGCTGTTCGTAGCTTCGACGTAACCAACTGCGAAAGTGTCAAGAACAGTTTTCTCGCTATACTGTTCGCGTTTCCTCATTAAATCGTCCTCCCACGTCTGCTCGAGATCTTGCACTTTCTCCGACCCGACAGCTTTCTTAAACTCGCTGGATTTCACCACAAAGTCACCGCACATGTACACGTGGTCTTCTAAGTGTTCCATTTTCAATAAATCTTTAGCCTTTTCAAACGTTCTGGACCCGTCTTGCCACAGAACTTCGCACGTGGTTTCAGTAGAAATGACGCGAGCGCAATAAACTTCATCGTTTGACGTTAACGACGATTTGTAAAAGTTCTGTTTTTCTTCCTCTTTCTTCTCCTCCTGCACCCAAAGCTTCTCGCGCTTTTCTTCGAAGCGAAGCGCGCGTTTATGCGCTTCCGGAAAGTATTTTTTCAGAGCATTTTTATCGCACAAGACGTGATCTCCGGCTTGTAAAAAGTGAGCACAGAACTTATCGACAACGGTGAGCATTGACGATGGCATATAGCGCGGAGGTTTCTCCTGTACTTTGCACGAACCTTCACACCATGGCGGCAAAAAATGTTCAGGATTGCCATCGGGAGGCGCATCTTCTTCTTCTTCTAAAACTACTTCTTCTTCCTCGCAAGGAAGTTTCTTCGGTGCAACTCGACGTAAAGGATCGTCTTTATACTCTCGAGCATTTCGTACCATACCTTCTTCTTTATAAAGGTGTTGCATCTTCCACTTCACCTGTGCCATGCCGTCGTGGATGGATTTCACGACTGCCCTTTGCGCCATGCTATGCTTTTGGTATACAAGTTTCTTGCACACAACGGCCATCTTTGCGTCGTATTGTTCGTCTTGTTTACTTGTAATTTCTTCGTAATCCTCTGCATAATGGGGTTCGTTATCTACTGCAAACGCCGAAAGAAGTGTGACCCATTCGTCGTCATCCTCGTCACCTTTAATCCAACAGTGCTCGAGAAAATCTGCGCGGTCGAGTCTTACCTTATCCCTTCCATCGCGCAGAACTTCCTGTACAGCTCGCCCTACTTTTTGTTCCTCCACGTCAACGATATCGCCTGGGCGATAGCACCCGCACTGCGTCGATGCAAGATGGAACCTGTCAACTCTACTTGATTCGGCCTCGTCGCAATGGCGGAGGCCGAGCGTGTTCATATAATAATATTCCCGTTCCTCTTCGTCCGATAATTCTTCACCGTCGCTGGCATACTCGTCCGATTGCCCGCTCGGCTTCACTTCCACTAGCAAATCTGGCAACTCCTCGTCCAGATACGCGTGATTTTCGACATCTTCTCGATCTTTTTCTTTCTTGACGAAAGCATCACCGGCTGGTAGCGGCCAAGAGGGTTTCAGCCATTTCCCGGTTTTCTTCTTCTTTGTAGCCTTCTTTCCGTTGTCCTTCAACAATCCCACCCTGATAACATCTGTCACAGTCTCTACGATCCCTATCCAGTTTCCATAAACAACCGTGGCCTCAGGATACACTCTCCGTAACGTCTGACACTCGTTCGAGTCCACTCCTTCCGCGTACTCCTTCGTCGCCGGACAGAACAGCGTCGCCTTCACGTTCATGTCCACAATTTTCCCGCACATCCCCAACGTATTCTTTGCCTTCACGCAATTATCGCCAACTGCGAAATACCGTCTGTCTAATATCGTCAAGTCCTCTACTTTAGAACAGATCAAGTCTGACCCCCCTTTGTTGACTCTCATCCCACCCCAAGTCTCTCCCATTTTCAGCTCCGTCGTCCCGAACGCGACTAAAACTTCCGTGTCGTCCTCTAAAATCTGTCCCTCTGAGTCGTAATCAAAAAATTCCGAATCCGAGTCGTGATAGGTATCCGCGACTGTCCCTATGTGGTACGCGTTCTCAAACGCTTCGTTTATTTCTATCGGTACATCTTGTTCCTCCTTTTCCTCTTCCTCATCCTCCTCCTCCTCATCATCATCACCTACATTCTTCGTTGTATTCCTACTTTTTTTCCTCCTCGACATCGTTTTCTTCTTCTTTACCTTCTTCTTCTTTTGTCGTCTCTTTTCGCAGAACACTAAATCTGCCGGTTGTAACAACCGCGAGGAGTCGTCGTTGAAGTAATGCGTGCTGCCGTTCGGGAGCACCATTTGAAACGCGGGCTTTTCTCTCTGCTTTCTTTGTCTTCTTTAACTTCTTCTTTAACTTCTTCTTCTTCTTCTTAGAGTTTGATGATTTGAGACAAAAATCACATCACCTAGAACGAGATACAACAAAAAAACGAATGACGATGAAAAACAAAAACGAAAAAACAACCAAAAAAAGGCAAGACAGAATTTTGAAAAAAAAATCAAAAAATTCGTTTTTTGTCTTTTTTTCTTCTTCACAGTTCTTTTTCTTTCTCTCTCTCTCTCTCTCTCGCTCACGTTAAAAACAACATTAACAAGAAGAAGAAGATTATATGATGTCAAAACGGAGAGTTCAGACGGTGCAGTTCGACCAGACTTCTGCAATCCCGACCCCTTACGTCGTTCATTTGTGCTCTTTGCTCGAAATCGCGTGCCAACCAAACTCAGAGGTTAAAGGGATTTCTTCGGTAGGGAAAAAGAAACGACTCGATGACGTTGATTTTGATGAGAGGGAAGAAGAAGAGGAGGAGAGGAAAAAGTATTACGACGCGGAAAACGCGTACGAGAGTTTAACCTTGAAGTTTCGAAAAAAAATCGTTCGGTTCGTGACGAAAGAGGTTTTGATGGAGAGAGGGAAGACGTCGTCGTCGAATGGATTGGTGTTGTGCGAACCAGATTCGGAGGAGTTTTGGAGACGAGTGTATCGGTTTTTTGTGCTTCCTTCTTCCTCCAAGACGAAGAAGAAGACAAAGAAGAACAGCGAAGAAGAAGAAGAAGAAGAGATGGAAGTGTCGAGAGCGAATAATAATAATGGTTACGATGAATACGAAGAAGAGTACGCCGATAATGATGATGATGATGATGATGAAACGAGATGCGATAAAGCGCAGCAAATCGAGGATTTCTTCCACGTGTTGCAAACGAAGGAGAAGTATTTACTCGAGTCGGTTGACGAACTGGTGAGAAAATTTGAACGTCTGCCGAGATGTTTAGCGAGGGAGGCGAGAGATTGTTTCGCGGTGTCGAGCGGTGAAGATTTAGCGGTGAGGAAGATTGATCCGGAAAGTGTGTGCGGGAGGTTTTTACGACGACAGTTGGTTGAATTTGAGCGCTTGTCGTTTGACGGCGTGTGCGAGTGTCACGAGATGTTGAGAAGGTATCGGGAAGATTTCGATGCGTTCGTGAACGCGGCGGCGGAAGAGATGAACGGTGGAGAGAAAGGAGAAGTTACTTTTTTGCTGCACAGAACGAGCAAAGCGAACGAACGCGCGATTGTGGACACGTTGGTGGAGAAGTGCGAACGATTAGGGGTTAAGAAGAGTTCGGCGAATGAAGAGGAAAGTAACGACGAGGAGGACGAAACGCTTCCGTTTGGCATCGCTATGGGTTTAGGAGGTATTCTTGACCCGAGAGAGAAAGATAACAGCACTAGAAATACTAACAGTCGCAGCAATAGTGGGAATTCTGGTTTTCCGACGAAGAACAACAAGAGCGTAGGCGCGGTGCTTCGTAAAGTTTTAGCGGAACATGAGAACACGGCGATTCACAACAGGCATCCGCGCGCGAGACATGTGGAGAGTTTAAAACAAAAAGATGTCGTCAACGCTTTGTTCCATTTACACAGACACTTTGAAATAAACGGAGATATCCCCGCGGACGAGTCTGTTTTGTTGCACGAGTTGATTAGCGCTGGTGGTGGAGGAAGTCGCAGCGCGCACTCCATAACGCCCGTGTCGCAATCTGGAAGACGAGCAGCGGAGGCTTTAATTGCGCTCGGCGCAACGCACGCGGAGTTTCAACATCGAAAAGAAACCGCGAGAGCGTTAGAAGAGGCGACGCGAATCGCGCAGCAATCTGGAGATGAAGACGCATTAGCGAAAGCGTTAGCGTTGAGTGGGCTTTTAGCCGAGTCGGAGTATTTCGACGACGACGACGACGACGTGGACGTAGACGAGGATGAAGATAGCGATGAGGACGACGACGAGCCTTTCGAAGAATCTTTAGACAACATCAAACAACAACAACAACAACAACAAAAGTATAGTTCCTCGACATCCTCTTCGTTATCTTCGTCTTCATCAGTCTTGAAAAAAGCGAAGCGATCTCGAACACTTTTACGTCGGTGTTTAAAGCTTGGAAGACAGTTGAAAAATCCCGCGCTGGCGAGCTACGCCGAGTTGGCGTTAGCTAGACAAGTGGCGGCGTTTCCGAACGATGCTGGAAGAGACCGCGTTATGGAGGAACGTAGAGCGGCATTAACGAGCAAAAACGCTGGCGTAGCGGCTGCAACGACGAAAGGTACCACCTCGTTCGTTTCCGCGCCTACATCGACTCAAATATCTGCACCAGAAGTTGTTGAAAAAGCTATTCAAAACGTCGAAGTTTTGTCGCATAAAACAACGCTCGTTGCTTCCGCGCCAGCTACGAGAACGACCGCAGAACATATGCGCAAACAAGAGATAATTTTACGAGAAAAGGGCGCTTCGAATAACCCGTCTTCCGGAAATACCGGAGGTGCGAACGGCGGCGCGAATACCACCGGACAACAACAAACGCAAGGCGGCGGTAACCAATCGCTTGATGCTATCGCCGTCGCACAGGCGACGTCTTTGATTCGAATGAACGAAATATATCCCGCTTCTTCGTCCACGATGGCGTCTTCGTCAACATCTGGTGGGAAAGTTACGCACACGTCTTTAGGCACCTTACAACGTTACGCCACTTTTGACACCGCCAAAGAAACGAAAAACGCCATCAACTGTTTGCGCACGCCGGCGTTTTCGATGCAATCGACGACGTGGTCGACGCGAGGCGACGACGGGTTAGCGAGGGTTGCCAATTTGAAAGCATTATCCGAGGGTACTTTGAAAGATGCTTCGCCCGTGGACGCCGCGCGAGCATTTGCAGTTTTATCGAAATCCACGCAAAGGACGAGAGGCACCGAACGCGCCTTGATGGAACTCGAAAAAGCGGAATCGCGTTTGCGTGAACACGTGGATGATAACGAGGAAGTTTCGAGAGAGTTGAACGCGGCGAGAATTTCGATACTATTCGACGATGCTATCGCACGGAACGAGTGTTTCGAAGCGAACGAGTGCATGCGACAGATGCACGCGTTGGTTCATCCGATTGGCGAGAAGACGGATTCGAGTGCGGTATTAGAGGCGAATCGGGCGTTGGCTGAAATTTACGCCATGAACAGAAACTACGCAGAATCATTCGAAAGCTTTCTGAGAGGTGCAGATATTCTGACCTTTGCTTTCTCTCAACTCGAAAGCGATTCGTCGATGAAAAACGGAAATAGCAGCGCGGACCCGAGAAACGCGTTGCACGTTTTGAAATCGGAGTTGGGCGTCGCGGAGACGTTTAAGAATTCGCAAAACTACGCGTTTGCATTGTTGAGAGCGTTAGGAGTGGATAAGCGCGCGACAGATTTAGGCGTCGACCAGTACGCGTTGTTCGCGAAACTTATCGTCGCGGAGTGTTTGATTGAGTTGAAAGGCTCGCACGCGAACTTGGGCAAACTCTATTTGGAGAAGTACTCGAGAGCGTTTTTAAGCTCGAACGAGCTGCGCTTACGAGCTCGGTTTCATTTGATCAACGCCAAAGCGTCTTTGGAAGTCAACATCCAAGATGAAACGGACGAGGAAATGGAAGAAACGATTGAATCTATCGTCGATGACCTGAACCGTGCATCTTTATTCGGAGAAAAGCTCGGCAACATCGACATCGTCAAAGAATCGCAATATTTACTCGCGCAGACGTACCATTTCACGAACGATGTTGAAAATCGTAACGAGGCCTCCAGAGCGTTTCGCGAACTCAGTCAGCAGCATTACAATCGTTATTAATAATTATTAAGTGTTTCATAGATACTACCGGTATATTAGGAATAGCAACTGAGTAATAACAACAGCAACACATAGCAACAACAACACAGTATATTAGATTATATTACCATCGGTACCCGTACCGTACCGTTAATAGATAGATATTATTATTATTATTATTAAAGCATATTAGTATTAATATTATGTTTCCATCGCTACCGTACCACGATGGAGTATTAATAGATAGATAAGTAGTATTAGTACTGTTATTAGTAGTATTAAGCGCTCACGGCTGCGGCGTCGAATCCGAATTGTTTATCGTGCACGTAGACCAACTTGCAATCTTCCAAATATTTCGCGTCGTGTATGCGCCCACCTTCGATGTACCCCGCATCGCCTTTGTTCAAAATTAACGGTTTCCCGTCCTCGACGAGTTTCTCCCCGTCTTTTTTGAAGAATTGCACGGACATTTTCCCTTCTATGACCACGGTCATGTCATCACCTGGATGCGAATGCGGAGGCTCTGAACTTCCCTTTTCCCAAATTTCCATCATCACATCGACGCCGTTCTCGTCCGTGGGGACAGTTCCTCGCATGGTAAACCCCGCGGGTGTCTCCGGAACGACTTTGTGGTGCTTCCAAACGCCAGAGGTGGCAGACGTGGACATTGTTCTTATTAAAGGGTTCGATGCGAGTATGAATCGATTGCAGGCGGCGCGAAGCATGTGTGTGACAGATAGAATAGATATTGTGACGTGGATGTTTGTTTCCTCTAATTTTATCTAAAAACTATTTGTAGCCGTCAAAAACGCATACCATCTCACGATCAGCTTTTAGAAGAAGTAAAAAGAAAGCTCTCGAAGAACGCTTGAACGCCACCGGCGAGACGACGATCGGTGTCGTCTTCTTCCTCTTCTTGTTGTTGTTTTTCCTCTTGTTTTTCTTCTTCATTTTCGTGAGAGAGTGTTTGCGCGTCGCTAGAGCTAAGAACGCTGTTATTGTCTACTATTTTGTCTTGTTTTTCTTCTTCTTCTTCTTCTTCTTCTTCTGTTTCTTCTTCTTCTTCTTCTAGAATGGAATCGAGTAACTGTTCTTCCACGTCGCCGTTGGCTTCTACGTCTTCTTCCAAAAATGGTTTTGGCGTTCCGACGAAAGCAGACGCCGCGCATAACAGCATCGCGGAACAGCCGATTATGGTAATCAAGACGACGAAGAGAATCCGGGTCCATTTGATGGTGACGTGCGCACTCGCCAACGTGGCTGAGATGTCTTCCGTTCGCGCGTTGAACATTCGGAGAACTATCGCGTCTGTTTGGTTCGTCGTCGTTCCGATCGGGACGCCGAGGGTAAAGATACCCAAGGTATTCGGTACGGCATTTGGAGCGATATCGTCGTCGTCGTTGAACTTGGAGTAAGTTAAAGAGAGAACTTTAATCTGATCATCGTCTACCCCTTTATTATTATTATTCGAGGAATACGCCAAAATCGGTTCAATCGGTGATTTCAGTTTCGAGGAAACTAAAATCGCTTTGCTCGAGAACATTTGTAATCGAAACATTCCGTCGTTTTTCTTTTGTCTCTCTAAAGCAACCACGTAATCATCAACCGCTTGGAACGCTATCGGTTCGTATTCTCGAGAAACTATGTAGGAAAAACTCGAAACGTCGCCATCTACCTTTATTCCGTCGTCCTCGTTCAACTCCGCACAAAACCCGTTATAAATCACTCTCCCTCCGGCTCGTCTCGTTTCCAAACACATCGCGCACAACTTTTCTTTTTGGTGTTCAGAACTCTCTCTATTCACGCGAAAGAGCGTAAACACTTCCTTACTCTTCGCGCAGTGCACGCTCACGCTTTCTTGAAATGGTTTCGTGATGTTCTTCACGTTCCCCGGCTTTTCTTCATCGTATCCCAAAACCTCCCCGTCCTCTCGCAACGCGAATACGGAGGATGAAACAGACGACGACGTCGTCACCGCTTTGATCCTTCCGTCTCCGCTAAAATATCTACCAACCTCTGCCCCTTTTCCTCCCACGTTTACCAAACTCCTCCTCGTCGCTCGATTCTTGTTCTTTGTTCTCGAAAACACGAGTTCCATCGTCACGAACTCGCCGGTGGATTCGTATACTTCCATCGCCGGTCCTCTTCTGTCGTCTGAATATCTCGCACCAATCACATCTTTCAACGAGAACGATTTCGTCGTTTCCTCGTCGTCGTCTTCGTTTTTTAACGACCACCGCACGTTCCCGGATCGTTCAAACAGCCATCGAGCTCTGTTCCCCACATCAGCAGCGTTTGAAGAAGAAGAAGAAGAAGAACCACCGAGAAAACTTTGACGACGACCTTTCGCATCATCATTTTCATCATCATCGTTAAAACCACCACTCCTCCTCAAAAACGTATTCTTTGAATCCTCCTCCTCCTCCTCAAACTCGGCAACAAAAGCAGACGACGAGACGAACACAAGAGAAAAGAGGACAAAAACGCAGTGAAATCGCAATAATGGAAGTTTCACCACCATTTTCATCACCAAAACCTCTAAGATGATGTTGACGATGTTTTTTCTGTCTTCGCCATTTTCGTGTCTTGTCTCGAATTGTAGTGAGAGAGGAGACTTTTTTGTGTTTGACAGTTTGACCAAAAAAATGAAAAAATGAAAAATTTGCTTCAAAAAGAAACACAAAACTATGAATCACACGACGACGAGAGCGAATATGAGAACAATGACAACAATACGAACAATACGAAGCAGTACTCGCAAGAGCAGAAGTCCGCCTTCTGTGCGTTTGTCTCCGAGGAGGAGGAGGAGGAGGAGGAGAGGGTGCTTTTGTGTCGGTGCTCTTTCTAATAAAGACGACGACGCGAAAATGACGTTTCAAAATCGAACGAAAGATGATGATGATGATGACGACGAAAACAACAAAAACGAAGAATACTCCAAAGCTGCGCTCACGGCGCGATTATCCAACTATTGCTACAAAAACAACTTGAAAGAGTTGTTAGAATCGGACGGGTATTCACTCGTGTACGAGAAATACACCTCGGTGACGAGAGTCTACATCGCGGATAGAAAAATTGGGTTCGATGAAATGAAGAAAGAAGATATCGTGGAAAGAACTATCGTGGCGAGAGGCGCGGTGTGGGGGGACGACCAGAACGTGGATAGGATTCGATTATCGAATCAAATTAGTAAAGTTTGGCCGACGCAAGTGCACCCGGATGTACCAGTCGGGTGTCACACGGGCGTGTACGAGATGACCGAGGAGTTCTTCAACGAAATAACGCCGTACATCAAAGGACCGGACGTAGGGGAAGAAGTGAAGAAGTTGACGTTTTGCGGACATTCGTTGGGAGGATCGATTGCGATGATATTAGCGGCTTGGACGAAATTGAGATTAGATGTGGATTGTGTGAAGATGAAAGTAAACGTGCACACGTACGGGTCGCCGAACGTTTTGGCGTTGGACATGTCGCTGTTGAACAAAATGGAAAAGGAAGAGAAGGAGACGTTTCGAGGGTACCCGAAATCGGCGTTGGATGCGATTGGTTTGGAAGAATCTGCGTTGAGAGCGCACGTTTTGAGCAACGATATCGTTCCCAGGATGTGGTTATCGCACGATCCAGTGTTTAACACCTTGAAATCGAACGAATGGGGCGCGAATTTATTGAAATGGAAAGAAGAAACGTTCGGGAGAAGAGGCATGTTAACCATGGATCGATTTTTATACGAAGTGAGTGGATATTTGATTTTTTTAGAGCTAGGGAACGATAACGCGGCAAAACGAGCGGTGGTTAAAGAGACTGCGAACTTAGAGACGCATTTGGAACGGTTAACGTGGCAGCTGGAAGATTTCACGTCTGGCGCGCAGAACAATCCGTTGAGGGCGTTGGCGCCGGCGTTGGAACACAACTCTCAGAATTACGTAGACGTCATGCAATACCTGGCGGTGAACGCGTTGTTGGTAAAGAGGAAACAGTGAATTAATAGGAATAGGAATAGGAATAGAATAGAATACAATACTTGATACGTACAAAAGTTTTCTTCTCGTTTATTTCTTCTTTCTGGCAGCTTTGGCTTCCTCTCGTTCCTGGATCCGTCGTTGCGCTCGGTTGAGTTTTTTCGGAGCAACATCCGCTGGTTGTCCAGCACTAGCACTATTATCACTACTCCCAGCCGACGCCGGTGGGGTTGAGTGACTCACCCATAACTGAGATACCCATTTCTCGCACCCGTTCTCCGCCTCTGTGGCCGTGTGTAACGTCCTCGGATCCGGCATCGCCGCCACGCTCGCGGGGAAGAAAACCAAGCACTTCCCTTTTTTCGGTTGGACATCCAAATCTAAATACTCGAATCGAGTGACTCCACCATTCGGAACATCGTTCAAATACACCAAGACCGTCGCTCTTCTCTGATACCCTTTCTCCGTGGCGATGCCAATCGGAAACGCGTCTTCGTGTTTCTTAAAATATTCTCCGCCGCTATAATGCGCAACTTGCGGCAACTCGAACGCCCACTCGCTCTTCCCACCCGCCGGTGCTTTAAACGCGTTCTTTTTTGTACTCAATCCTCGTATATCAGGCAATAATTTCTCCGCGCTCGCTAAAATCGCCTTCTTACTCGCGTGATTTTCCAACCCGTGCGAGTTCAACGCCACCGTCTTACTCGTGCGAATGTTCTCGTTCGCGGCGCCGCCGCCTATGGCGGAGACTTTTAAACCACCGCTCGTTTTCGCCGCTAATACTAAATTGTCGCACTCCTGTTCCGAGATGAACTCCTCCACCGTAAATATTGGAGGATCCAGGTTCAACACTGAAATTTTCGTCTCGTCGTACGTTTCGTCCATGGACATGAACTCGTACGCTAAAAACCTTCGGAAGGAGACTTTGAAATCCTCGTTTTGTGCGGACAATCGCATGCCCCCAGAAGCGAGCTGTTCCGGAGGAATTTTCGATAACGTTTGTCGTTCGTGCGCGGGAATAAACGCAGGCTGGGGTTGTTGTTGAGAAGTGCTGCTCGTCGGAGATCCTTCGGCGGCGTTCACCGTCGTCTTTGGTTTACTAAAACGTGATGACAAAGAAATAGGTTTGTTTGTTCTTCTTCTTCTTCCACTTCTCAAAACCTCGAAATTGTTGTTGTTGGTCGTCGTCGTCCTCCGAAAAGAAGAAGACAAAGAAGAAGAGCGAACGACGCGCGTTACTGACGACGACGAGGACACACGACTAGCCCCAACAAAAGGAGTAGTCGCAACCGTCGTCATGATGGTGAGTCGTCGTCCTTCTTTTGTTTGCGAAGAAAGAAAAGAAAAGAAAGAGGGGTTGGTCTCTCACTCTTTTTTTTTTGACGTTGTGGGGCTGCGCTTTTTGTCAATTTTAACAACGCAGACCTTTTCTCTTCTCTTCTTCAGAAAAAAAAAAATCATATCGTCAAAATCATCATCATCATGGCCAGAAGAGATGATGATGCAGAGCACACGAAACGACGCACGAATAGCGTTGAGAATAGCAGTAGCGAAGACGATTCAGACGATGATGAAAAGAGTCAAACGTATCTCGGCTTTAGCGGCCGAATGGTCTCTTCAAAAGACGTCTACGAATTGGACGCTTTTGCCACGAAAGTTGGCGGCGAACCAAATTTCAAGTTCGCCAACGATGATGATGACGCGTCCGAAAGAGCGAATAATGTGTTTTTGAGAGAGGAGCAAATGCGATGTACATCGTGCGAGAGTAAACTCTCGCTGATTTTCCAGGCGTACGCGCCGTTGACAAGGACGAGAGACGGAACAGAGGAAGATATTCTCGAGCGAACGTTGTACGTGTTTTCGTGCACAAATTTTCAAAACTGTTGTCCTCCTCCTAATAGCGAATCGACGATGGGAGGAAAGTGGCGAGCGTTTCGAGTGCAAAAGAGAACACGGAAAGGGAATGAGACCACGAGCGAAAATAGAAGGGATGTGAATAATGCGAAGAAGGAAGAGTGTTTGGATGAAAACGAAAATTTGTTTGGAACGAACGACGATTGGGGATGCGCGGAGAGCAAAGACGATTGGAACGGCGAAGCGAAGAATGGAGCGAAGAAAGAAGAGGAAGAGTCTTTGGAGCAGCTGACGAAACAGTTGGACGAGGCGATGTTGAAAGAAAAAGAGAGGAAAGAGGCGGTCGAGTCGCTCGAAGAAGAAGAAGGAGGCGATGAAACACTCATTGAATCGTATCACGAAGACGCCCCAAACGCGTTGCCGGAATTTTACGTGTGTTCAGATTTGGAGCCTACGAAGGCCGAGGCGAAGAGAAAGGCGTTAGGTTTGAGTGCGAAAGTAGATTCCATGTTGAATAAGTACGCGCAAGAGGAAGGTTTGGAGGTTTCGGAGATTGAGAAGAGTTTGCTCGCGTTGCACGCCGGAGGGAAAGCCGTGGAGATGAAGGACATGATGGACGAATCTGGGACGAAGGAAGTGTCTTCCTCGTGGCAAGGCGAAACGTACGAAAAAGGCGAATCCATCAACGCGTCCGAACAGTATTTGAAATTTCAAAAACGCATAGCTCGAGCGCCGGCGCAAATCGCTCGATACTGCTTTGGAACGCGCGATTGCGATATCGTTTGGCCAGACGGCGATTTGCCGACGAGGAAATCAAAACCGTGCGAGAAATGCAAAGGCAAACGCGAAATGGAGTTACAGTTAACCCCTGGATTGTTAAAAGAAATCGAAGACGCTTTACGATTGCGCGCGAAGGCTGGGAGGAAAGGTGGGATTTCGGAATCTGATGCGATTGCGTTCGATTTCAATTCTGTAGGAATCTGGACGTGCACAAACTCGTGTTTCGATGGGAGCGAGACGACGTGCGTTCGGGAGGAGGAGGTTTTCGTCGCGACGGATGGTATAGACCAATCCGTATTAGCAAAATTAGCCGCCGCTATATAGAAGTAAATAATACGAATATTTAAGAGCTACTATCATACTGTATTTTCTACAAATTCTAAATTACATTACTACATGCGCGAAACTATATCGGCGACGCGCTCAACAGTCGCTTTTCTAATGCTTTCGTCGTGGAAGAGTTTCAATTCGACCCGGTACCGTTTCAATTCGTTCGCCATTTCTTTAGTGACCTCACAAATGGACGAGTTGTTATTTGACTCGTTAATTTCTTCTCCTTCATCATCAACATCGCTTTGGGCGTTGTTAAACTTCTCAAATATTCGCGAGCTCGCTATTTCAGCGCCCTCGCTCGCGTCGATCCATTGGAACTGCTTTTCCGATCGAAGCCACGTGAATTGTCTCTTCGCGTACATTCTCGTTTCTCTTTGTAACTCGTCGATAAACTCGAGGAGTAAAGTGGCGTCATTGTTTATCGACGACTCACTGTTATTCTCTTTTTCACGCTTACATTTCAGTAAATAATCGATCGCTTGCGCGTACCCGATCGCTCTCGACGCCGAATTCGTATTCGGCTTCACGCCTTCTCTCAACAAATACGCCGCTTCGTCCAATATGCCGTTTGCAACCATCTCTTCGACTCTTTGATCCATTCTTCGATATAAATCGACTCTGTTCATCGTCAACGCGTAACAGTGAAACTGTTTACTCTCATCTTTGACTGGTTGAAACGAGCCTTTCGGTTTGCCTCCGGAAACGTCTAAGATTTCCAACGCTCTCGTTAATCGATACCAGTCGTTTCGAGCTAATTTCCCGGCGGTTTCCGAATCCCCTCGCTGTTTTAAGTACTCGATGGCTTCATCCCACGCCTGCGCTTTATTCACATCATCATCATCATCGTTATTACTAGTAGTATTACTATATCGATCTCGTATCTCTCGCACTTCCTTTTCTGCTCTCAAACTGCTCTCTTTCGTCGATTTCGGCACGTTCGGCTTCCCGTCGGTTAACCATTTCACGTACATCCCGGTCCCGCCGCACACGATCGGTACTTTCCCTCTCGCGTGAATATCGTCTATGTACCCATTCGCTAACTCATAAAACTCCCCGACATCAAAATCTTCCGTCACAGGTGATTTCAAATCCAACATGTGATGTCGAATCGATTGCATGTCTTCTTTAGAAAGTTTCGCGGAACCGACGTTCAAGTTTCGATACACTTGCACAGAGTCGGCGGAGACTATTTCTCCGTCGACGCGTTTCGCGATGGAGATGGCCACGGAGGATTTTCCCACCGACGTTGGACCTGAAATCACCAACACCCGTTTTTTCTTCTTCTTCGTTCTGTTTTCGTCTGAATCGTCTGAACTACTTTGAATCGTCGCGCTGCTTTTTTGTTGACAACGAATTTCCAACTGTTTTCCAATTCCAATGCCTCGTTGTTCTCGTTGTTGTTGTTGTTGTTGTCTTCTTCTTCCTCCTCTTCCTCTTCCTCCTCCTCTCGTCTGAATCGTCCTACTCGTCGTCGTCGTCGCGAGGGGGAGAAGAGCAGCACGAGCAGCGTGAGGAGCACAACGAGCAGCCCTCGTCATCATCATCATCATCATCATCAGAGATTAGATGTTGTTGATGTGTGTTCAGTGCCAAATCTCTCTCTCTCTCTCTCTCTCTCTCTCTCTCTCTTTTCTGTTTGTTTGTTTGTGTGTGTTTTTGGTTGATTTGATTTTGAAGAAAAAATTTTGCATGAGAAAAAAGAAGCAAAAAAATAAAATGTCTCCGAAGCCGCCATTTTTATTGTTTAGTTGTTGTTCCATCACACTCTATACATCATCATCATCATGTCAAACAACAACACGAATAACGCGATGAAACGCGTCGAACGCTTGAAAACGCACTTTGTCGTTTCTGCGCCTCTTTTAAATAACGAGAGTTCTACTACTAATAACAGTTTCGTGGAACGACAGGAGACGTCTTTCTTTTCCTCTCCGTTCGGGGTGCGTTCGTTTGTGTATTGTTTTTTTCTTCATCTTTGATGCGTGTGTTTTTGCGCGTTTTTATCATCATCATCCTCGAAGTCGTCGTTGTGTCGTCTCTCACAGCATATCATCTCTTCTTTCTAAATAAATGTAGTCGTCGAAACACCCAGACGACGTGGTCATCGTCTGCGCGTTAAGAACGCCAATCACTCGCGCGAGAAAAGGCGGATTAAAAGACACCACCGCGGACGATCTCGTGGCAACGGTTTTAGCTGCCGCTTTAAGAGAGACGGAGAATATCAACGCGAACGATATCGGCGACGTGGTCGTTGGATCAGTTTTAGGAGATTCGAGTCAACGCGCGAACGAGTGTAGAATTGGAATGTTTTTAGCCGGGTTCCCGGTGAAAGTTCCCGTGAGAACGGTGAACAGACAGTGTTCGAGCGGATTGCAAGCGTGCGCGGACGTGGCGAGCGCGATTAAAGCCGGATATTACGAGGTTGGCATCGCGGCTGGCGTGGAGACGATGAGTAAGAATCCCATGAAATGGGACGGAGGGTTCAACCCAAAAGCTGCGAGCGTGACGAACGCGCAGAATTGTTTGATTCCTATGGGAGTCACGAGTGAAAACGTCGCCGCGAAGTGGCACATTTCGAGAGAGACGCAAGACGCGTTCGCCGCGGAGAGTCACCGGAGAGCCGCCGAGGCGAGACGAAACGGGAAGTTTAAGAGTCAAATTGTGCCAGTGGTGACGAAAATTATCGATAAAGAGACGAAAGAGGAGAAAGAAATCGTCGTATCTGAGGACGACGGGATTCGAGAGGGCGTGACGGTGGAAAATTTAGCAAAGTTGAAACCGGTGTTTAAAAAAGGCGGGAGCACGACAGCCGGGAACGCGAGTCAAGTCAGCGACGGCGCCGGGGTAGTTATTTTGTGTAAACGATCGTACGCGACGAAAAACGGGTTGAAAATTATGGCCAAATGGAAATCGTTCAGTGCGGTTGGGTGTCCGCCGGAAATTATGGGCATTGGTCCAGCCGTGGCAATTCCGGACGCGTGCGAGAGAGCCGGCGTGAAAGTTTCGGATATCAATTTATTCGAGTTGAACGAAGCATTCGCGAGTCAAGCGTCGTATTGCGTGAACCATTTGAAGCTGAGCAAGGATATCGTAAACGTAAACGGAGGGGCTATTGCGCTCGGGCACCCGTTAGGGGCGACCGGGGCGAGATGCATGGCGACGTTGTTGCACGAGATGCATAGCAGAGACGCGTCGTGTAAGCTCGGAGTAGTGTCGATGTGTATCGGAAGCGGGATGGGCGCCGCCGCCGTCGTGGAAAGAGAGTAATATACGAATTACTATTATATAATAGAGGTATTTAATATGATATAACGAAACAGGAATGTACATACAAATGATTGATTTGATGATGTTGATATTATTACTAAACATTACTGATTTGCTTCTTCTAGTTTTTGCTATCTATCATTTTAAATATTTTCTTCCTCTTCTTCTTCTTCTTCTTCTTCTTCTTCTTCGGCGTCTTCGAACGCGGCGAGGTCGTCTCTCGACCCACACGAAGCGGAAACGGACGACGTGTGTCCTCCACCAAGGACAAATTCTGCTGCGTCCAACTTTAACCTCGAAACCGCCGCGGTTGCTTTCTCCGCCAGGCCTTTACCTCGTCCTCTGCTGAAACCTGAAGTACCGTCCGGGCCTTTCGAAAGCGTGAATTGAGAACCGACGAACTGTGGTCTTGGCGAATCGCGCCCGTTGTTATCACTTCCCATGGCTGAGTTTGACCTTGTTGGCGTCGAAACTCCAGCATTCGGACCTTCTTTCGTTCGTTTAATACGTTTCGCCGTGTACTCTTTATTCTCGCCTTGCGATTGGTTCACGAAATACGTCGCCTCGTCGCCTTCGAATAAGGTCACGCCGCCATCCACATCCGCGCCGTGGAAGAACGCTTTTCCGATTTCGCCGGTATCTGGATCGCTGTGCGAAAAAAAGCCATACGAACCTTCGCTTTTCGCACTCACAACGGTACCGGTAAATTGAACTAATTTCACTTTCGTCGCGAACTGTTTCTTCTCGTCTCGTTTATCAGTGGCGACGCAAAAAGAAACCAAATCTCCGGGTTTCGGATTGCAGTTTCGGTCGACGACGGTTTTAAATTTGTAACTTTGCGAAGTTCCGCCCGCGTTTTCGACGACAACCGTTCCATTGTTGCTCGCATTGGACGAAAATGAGGATTTTCCGAAACTTCGACCGGAGGCAAATACCAGGCGTTCTTTACAGACGCCTCGAATGCTTCGTTCATCGACGGTTTCAAAGACTACTTTCGAGCCTTCTGGAGCTTCGCACACGTCGTGTGCGACCATTGCGTCTCTTTTTTGATCTCTGTGGACAGTGAATTGAACGATTTTTCCCACTTTCGGGTTTTCGAAATTCTTCAATTGTGTGAAATGGAAAAACACATCCTCCACGCGTTCTTCGCATTTGATGAAACCGAAACCGTTCTTGATGACGGCAATTTTACCCAATTCTAACGAAACCGAAGAATCATTTTGCTGTTCCGACGACGATGCATTTTCTCCTTCCCCAGATGCCGGCGCTTCTACGTATTTTTTACCATTTTTGCTATTATTACTCTCGTCGACGACGTTTACTTTCTTCTTACCCCAGGAATCACCATCGATGCCGTCTTTATCGAGCAAAGCGGCGTTTTTCTCTTTCTCGGCGAGCTTACGCTGAAGTCTGAGTTCCGACTCGATCGCTCGAACGGTTTCCTCGTCGCATAATTGAACGTTTATTGCGTTTGCTTTCTTACCTTTAGCGCTCCCTGTACCCACCTTGACGATTTCAAAACTTACCGCGGTGCCGACGGTCAACTTTCCTACATCCATCTTGTCTTTTAAAGCCGTGTAATGAAAGAATAAACCTTGTTCTTCTCTCCTGTTGCCGTTGTTGTGCGAAGGCATTCTGCCGTGCGCTTTCTGAATAAACCCGAACGATTGCGAGAGTTTATCGACGCGTCCGTAGGATGTTGGAATCTCTTCGAAATACTCGTCTTCTTCTTCTTCCTCGTCGATTTTTTCATCTTGGTCGTCGTCGTTTTCATCTCCTTCCTTCTTCTTCGCTTTCTTCTCTTCAACGCCTCCTCCTTCTATCGGCGCTATGTCTACGACCACGTATTTTCTCGTCGTCGGTTCTCGACCTAAACTAAACTGAACTTTCATTCCTTGCTTCAACTTTTTCTTACAACTCTCCGCGACGTTCGCGCCGGCGAATTCGAGCTCCATGAGCTTCTTCTTCTCCTCTTCTTTGTTCTCCTTTGTTGATGTTAGTAAAGAACACGACACGCACCCACCGTACGCTTCGTGTTTCGTTTTCCCTTTCAACCCTCTTTTCACCACACCTTCCACCTGTTCCTGTATAATTTTCACTCTCAAATCTCCTTTCGAACATCGCATGACGTCCGTCGCTTTGTGCGTTTTTCCTTCCTTGTTCTCGTTTTGGTGTTTCCCGCCTGTTCCTTTTTCTTGTCCTCCTCGGACGACTTTAAACTTCACCATATCTCCGGCCAGTAACGGTCGATCCTCTTCTTCTTCTCCTTCTTTTTGTTGTAACTCTGGGTTTTTAAAGTACTCGGTGATGTGGAAAAACAGTTGCGCTTGCGCGCGTAGAGTCGGTACACGCTTTGATGATGATGATGATGATGTTGTTGCATCATCATCAACATCAACAACAACATCATCATCATCACAAATATCCTCCTCGGGGTCGTAATAATCGTGCGTTAACCGTAAAAAACCAAACGAGTCTTTCAAAACGACCACCGTTCCAAAACACGACGACTGCGCTTTTCCTTCTTTATCGTCATCCCTTCTTCTTCTTGTTGTTGTTGTTGTCTTCTTCTTTATCATTATGAGTCTTCTTATATATTTTAGGAAAACACAAAAGAAGGGTGTGAAGCTCTTTTCATCAGAAGTCGTCGAATAAAAGAAGAAGCACAGACACAAAAAAAGAAAAAAAAGAAAAAAAAGAAAAAAAAAGGCTGACACACAAACAAACAAAAGGGGAAGGAAGCAAAACAACTGTTTGAGGGGGAAATTTTATCAGATATTTCCTCATTTACTCACAAACAACATATATTCATCATCATGTCGTCACCACTGCTCGAGAACGTGGTGAAAGCGGTCTCACCGTCCATGCACGCGAAATTGTACCCGTTATCTTCGAGTAGTTTTAATACTACTCACGAGAAGACGAAGTCGTCGTCCCCGTTGTCGTCGAATTTGATTTCATCATCATCGGGGAAGAAAAATTCAGTTGCTAGGAAGACGACTTCTTTTTCGAGCGGCGGTGGAGAGAAGAAGATAAAGAAGAGCGTAAAAGAGGATTCCTCCGAAGACGAAGAAGACGACGACGAGCCGCAGTGCACGCCGGAGAAAGAGGAAGTGAACGAGATATTGCCGAAATCACCGCACAAATCGGCGCTGAAACCTCTCGAATTACGACTGGCTGCTCGTTTTGGCCAAGACTCGCCGAGACGAAAATCGATATCGTTCGCGAACGAGGAAGAGTTTCAAGTGAAATTGATTCCAAAGAATCAAACCGGGACACCGGAAGTGACGTGCATGATTTCTGGGTCTATGAAGAGGAAAGTTGGGGAAGCAGAGAGATTGGCGCAAGAGTCCTGGGGGTTATCCGTGTTGAGCGGGAAAAGAGAGAGGAAGCCGTCGAGGATATCGTTTACGTGCAACAAGAACACGAATACTACTGCATCGACGACGACGCCGACGTCTTCGAACGAAGATAAAGAGAATGAGAACAACGATAAGAACAATAATAATAAGAAGAAACCGAGGCGTTCGTCTGTGTCGTTCAAACCGGCGTGTTCGGACGACGAAGATACGACGCCCCCTACGAGAAAATCGGGCGCGAGGAAAGTGCAAGATACGCCGGCGACGAAAAAGTCACACAACACGAACAACAACAACTCCAACATGACGCCATCGCCAAATTCATCGATTGAAACAAACAAGACGAACAAGACGGCCCCGTTAACGAGCGGTGGGTTGAAGAGCCGACCCCAAGCGCCGAATAATACGCCCGCCAATACGAACGGGAACGAGATTTTCAACCTCGAAGGCTTTGATTTGTTTCGATCGACGCCGAACGCGAAAGCCATTCGCGACGCGTTGTTTGAAACCAAAGAGGAGGACGCGAAAGACGACATCGCAGCGACGAAGTGTTTGAACGATTGCGAAAAGTTGTTAAAGTCGCAGCCGCCAGCGATGGAACTCGCCCAAGCTCTCGAAAAGTTGGCGGAGCCGCAAGTGACTCCCGGGAGAGCCGTGATGGAATGGTTGAGCGATGCAGAGAACCACTCCAACGAGGACGAGAACGAAGAGGAAGAAGAATTTGACGAAGGCAAGGAGAACGCGAAGACGCCGCCTTCTTCGACGAAAAGCAGCAACAAGTCTCCGGCGACGCTATGCATCAAGGCGAAAAAGTCAAAGAAAATGTCAAAGAAGATGAAGAAGAACAAGAAAGAAAAGAGCATGTCGTACGCGTTAGCGATGAAGTTCGAGCAATTGCACAACGCTTTAGAGCAAACGCAGCTGGCGTTGCTCAAAGAAAGAAAGAAGACGATGAAATTAAGAAAGCTTTTGCTCGAAGCGGCGGAAAGAGAGAACAACAAAGAGGAAAGAAAAGTGAGCACCAAGAGTTTGACGGAAGAGAAGACAGAAAAGAAAAAAAACGATACGACGTGCGTGATGTGCAATGAAATAAACGACACGGTGAAAGTTACGATGCGATGCGTCAAGTGCAACTGCTTCGCGCACGGCAAATGCTGCAAGCCGGCTTTGCGACGAGCGCCAAAGGAATGGACGTGCCCAAAATGTTAAAGCGACACCTATTTTTAATACATAAATACGATCTCATAACTCTTTATAACTTTGAAGAAGCCATTTGGCTTCTTTTCACCACTTTTAGAAAAAATTTAAGGTTTGGCGAAGCTGAACGCGCGGACATTCAATAACTCATCCAAAACACGCCTCCACAAGTCGTAACAACATCTAATTCATCGTTTCAAGCCGTCAGTCCTCTCTGATTTGCCATATCCGCGCACTCGGCCCCGCGCGCGCGCGTAGCAAAATTCAATCAAAATTCGCCGATTCGAAAAAATACTGGTAGTACAAAATAACTCCTTTCACTTTTGGCTGTTCTTCTTTCGTTTGCTCTGTTCCAGTTGATCTTGCAACACGATGAGCGCGTCTTGCGCTGCTGCCAGCTTGGCCTTAAATTCTTCGATCGAACTTTCGAAATTTTCCTGAGCGTCCCTCTCGTCCATCCATCCTTTCAAGCGTTCCAAAGGCGCCGGAGACGACTCAGAACGACCAACTTCGACCACATCTTCTTTCTCTTCGACAACTTCTACCGTCGGCAGCGGTGTGGTGACTTTCACTTCTTCCGCTACTTCTTTCTCGACGAGTTTTGTTTCTACCGATACCGCTTCTATTTCTTCGTTGCTACTATTACTATCTCTAGTACTACTACTACTACTACTAATACCACTACTCTCTACTTCGAAACCCACTTCTTTCTTCTCTTCTTCTTCTTCTTCTTTTTCTTCTTTTCCCTTACCATCTCGACCGATATTTGTCGCTACCAACGCCATGCTCAACACCGCCGCCCCGACGCCAACTCCAAAAGATGTCGTAAACGGCACCGAGGCGGTTACGCTTCGCGGGACGACTTGTATTAAGGATGCAGTACTGGCATCGCTTTTATTCGTCGTCTCCACTTTTAAGCGCTCAATCTTTCTCATTATTGCTTCTTTCGCGTTCTCGGGCACGAGTCGTAAGATTTTCTTCACGTTTTGTTCTTTCTCTTCTGTCGTCTTCTCATCAGTCGGAGACGTCGTCGATGGAGAAGAAGATGAAACGATCTCCTTCTCCTTCTCAACAGTAGTCTTCTCTTCATCTGTGCTGCTCGTAATCATCATCGTCGTCATCTTTGCGCGTTCAATAATCTTATACCCAACATCAGCATCGCCAACATTTCCTTCAAAATCGCTCACGATCAATTCCTCTCCGACTTGTAAAGTTCTCCGCGTACCTAACCCGTTCAATCGAACGATATCTGGAATCGATATCCCGTTCTCTTTGGAGACGATCGATAAAGTTTGCTGCGGTTGGACTTTCACGATGATTTTTTTCTTATTAACAACACTATTATTATTCGTTGTTGATGTTGTTGATGAAGTTGATGATGATGATGATGATGCGGTCGCACGAGGAGTCACGCATAAAGTAGTCGTGCGTCGAAAAGTCGCGTTACTACTCCTTTTTCGCGAGGAGATCCGCGTCGCGTGAGGAGGAGGAGGAGAGAGAGGAGGTCGCAGAAACAAAGCGTTCATAGGGGTAGTGGTGAACATCTCTTCTATTCTGAAAGAGTATTCGAGAGCTGCTTTCGAGTGAAACTTTTTTTGTGAAGTCGCGAAGAGAGAAAATTCTTCTTCATTTTTTGGTGATTTGTCCACATTCATCATCATACTTCTCGTGTGGTTTTTTTAACAAAAAAAAGTCGTCAAAACAATTTAACAGAAGACACTCTGTTATTATTATTATTATTATTATGTTTACTTCTTCTTTTGTGACTGCGACGACCTCCTCTCTCTCCTCCGAGACATCCTCCTCCCGTTTTGCTCGGCTCCATTCGCGGCCGGGCAAACGGAGTACTCTCATCGCTACTTTTCGAAGGGAAAGAAGAGACAAAAATTCGGTGATGATGTTGAGAAGAACAACACCTAGTAGCAACAACAACAAAAGAAGAAGGAACAAAACGAACGCGTTGTTGGAAGGCGAAGAAGCTTTATCATCGTTAGATGTGACGTATCCGATCGCTTTACTTCTAGGATTAGGCGTAGGTTTTGGCATCGCCCGAATAATCGTGTACACGCGCTTGCAATACATCGCGGCGAAATTCTTGACGTTGCGAATATTTCAGCCGGACGCGAGAGTGCTCGAGTACGATTGCGGGAACAGCGGAAGAAACTTGTATTATTATCCAAAAAACGTGAAGTTTGTCACGTATAAAGGTCCAGAGGTGAAAGGAGATCTTTTAGGGCAGATCTCCGTGCAGGCGGAGATTCCCGTGCAGATTGAAACCGCGGCGTACGAGAAGAGTTTGTCCGGGATGCGGGAGGAGTCGATGGACGCGGTGGTCAGTACCGGGGCATTTACGCGAGTGTTGAAGGAGAAAGGAAAAGAAGTTTTAGGAGATGTGCTGAAAGAAAGCTCGAGAGTGTTGAAATCAGACGGTCAAGCGGCGATGATTTTCATCGAGCCGAAATCGGACGAGTTGATGGACGTTTTAGAGAAGAACGGCCGAGCGCTCTTTAACCCGATGGAAGTGGACGAGAAGTGGGAGACGTTACCGCTATTTCCGTATTTAATTGGAACGATGACGAAGAAAGAGAGAGGTAGCAGTAGTAATATCAATAGTGACGGAGAGAAGCCGAAGAGTGAATTGCAATCTATTCGGAGCAGACGCAAGCCGAAGAAATAATTTCATTTAGGTATTAGGTGGGAGCGCGGGTAATAAAACTATATCGAATAAGAAGAAGACATCCTCTCTACTATGCTTCCTCCATAGACGCTTGCTCCTCTCCTTTCTTCTCTCCTTCTTTCTCTCCTCCTTCTTTCTCTCCTTGTCCATCTTCTACTACGAGTACTTCTTTTTCTAACATCTCTCTAAAAGTTTGACACAAGTGATTCTTCCTTCCGTCGGTGATAATCTTCTTGTCCAAAAACGGGTTCACGCCTAAACTCGAATCTGACGACCCACACGCCGGACAGTAATTCGATTGCCCGACGATCATCTTCGAGCTAATGCACTGGAAGCAAAACGAGTGTAAACATTCCGTCTGTTGTTGTTTTAATAGAGGAGAGAGAGTTGAGAAACATTTTTAAAAATCATCATTTAAAAAACAAAAACAAAAACTAATATAAAAAACATACCACCGTGTTCGCCTCTCTGAGTATATTCTTGCACAGTTCGCACGTTAAGCTCGCTCTCAAAATATCCGCGTCCACTTCGATGTGCTCCAACGCCGGGTTTATGCTCGCGTTTTGTCCTCGCCGTCTTTTCAACATTATTATTTTTATGCAGAAAAGCACAACTTTTTTTTTTTTGTGAGAAGCGAAAACAAAACAAAACAAAACAGAGGTGAAAGATTTTTTCTTCTTCTTTTTCAAAAAGTTTGGACGTCACACAAAAAAATCACCAAAAAGGATGTCCACCTCTTCTTCGAACAACGCCTCTCGGTTACTTCGGAAATCAGCTTTGACGACACGATTTTCCACGAACAAAACGCCGTGGTTTTTCGCGGCTGTGTGTTTTCTGTGGGCGTCGTTTTTAACCGTCACCATGCTTTCGTCGAACGAACAAAGTTTAGAATTCAATCGAGAGCGAATGAATCGAGAAATTGAAGCACGAGTGACGCGCGAATTGGTGAAACGAGAGAAGAAGTTAAAGAAGAAGAAATTGTTGGTTCCTTCAGCAGATGAAGAAGCAGACGAAGAAGAAGAAGAAGAAGAAGAAAATAGCGGTAATAAGAACAACAGGGAGAGAATCCGAAAAGGCCCGTTAGCCGGGGCGTACAGAAGTAGAAATCGCCAAGCAGCAGCGTTAGCAGCGGAGAAGAGTGATAAAAATAATGAAAAAAGAGAGTTTAAAGGTCCGTTTGGTCGCGTGGAACGTCTCATATTCGAGAAAGGCCAGGCGAAGAAGAAACTGGAACTGGAACACCTGGAGAAAGAGAGAACGAGGCGGGCGTTGGACGCGCACTTGGAAGACGCGGACGAGGACGAAGAGAAGACGCCGGGAGATACGTTGGACGTGGAGGAGAAGATACAAGAGGCGTTGGGCGGAGCGCTTGAGAGAGAGAAATCGCACGACGAGGAAGAGGACGAAGACGAGAAAAGGAGACGATTGATTGAGACGGATGGTAGTGATAGTGCGACGGAAAGCGAGCCCTCAACAACATTTCCGCAAAGCGTATACGGGCAAGCGCACTTACTCAAAGATTTACCGGGCTTTCCGGAAATGCCGCCGTTGGTGTTGAGCGCGGTTAAACCGAAAGCGTATTTGTTTAGAAACTTTCTCTCGGCGGAAGAGTGCGATCATTTGATGAAGTTGGCTAAAGCAGAGTTGGCGCCGAGTACCGTGGTTGGCGCCGGTGGTACCTCGGTGCCTTCCACCATCCGAACTTCAGCGGGAATGTTTCTTCGCAAAGCCGCGGATAAAACTTTGGAAAATATAGAATATAGAATAGCCGCGGCTTCGGGGACGCCCGAACCGAACGGTGAAGGCATGCAAATCTTGCGCTACGATGTTGGTCAGAAATACGATCCGCACTTTGATTACTTCCACGACGCGGTCAATCCTTCGCCGAAACGAGGAGGCCAACGCATGGCCACCATGCTGATTTACTTGGAAAACACCGAGGAAGGCGGAGAGACTATATTTCCGAGAGGTACGAGAGCTGAGACGTTTGATTTAACGGAAGAAGGTAATCCTCACGAGTGGTCCGAATGTACCAAACACGGCTTACCGGTGAAATCTGTCAAAGGCGATGCCCTGTTATTTTGGTCGTTGACGGATGATTATAAACTGGACATGGGAAGTTTACACGGCGCGTGCCCAGTTGTCAAAGGCCAAAAATGGACCGCAGTGAAATGGATACGAGTAGCTAAGTTCGATGGGATGTTTACTTCACCGTTACCGATGCCGGCGTTATCGAGACGCGCGGAACAACACGGCAAGTGCGTGGACGAATGGGACGAGTGCGCGAAATGGGCGAAAGATGGTTGGTGTGAAAAAAATAAGGACTTTATGGTTTCAAACGGTGGCGCGAGGGATAGTAAAGGCCCCGCGTGTCCAGTCTCCTGTAACGTCCCGTGTCCGGAACAATAGTAATAGATACAATAGAAAGTGCCGAACAAGATTAAACTACTACTATAGGCAGTTGTTGTAGTATGTGATTTGAAAAACTTGTTTGTAAAACTTATATTAAAAAGTAAAGTAAAAGTGTTGAATTCTCTTCTTCTCGTTCTCTCAAAATCTTCTTCATTTTACCGCACGCTAATTAGTACATCATCACCGACAAACTCAGAGAGAGAGAAAGAGAGAGAGGGAGGGAGGGGGAGAGAGAGAGAGTTCATAGTTGTAAACATCTTTATACAAAAAACGTTTATCTGCTTCTCTTCGCCTTCAACTCGGCCGCTTTTGCCTTCGCCCACGCCTTGGCGTCTTCGCCGTTGGACGAAGTCACCGCCCTCGCGCCGCCGCCAGACGGCTTGTATTCGTGATCCAAAATCAAGCCAATCGTGTTCGCGTTCGTAGTCATCGCCGCATTCGCGTCATCGTACGACACCGCCGCGGTATCGACCCACCCTCGGTCCGCTTTACCCCAGGAGTTTTCCGAGATGTTCGTCAAACCGACGTACGTCGTCGCTAAGATGGTATCGCCCACCGACACTTTGCCGAGCGCTTTACCCCCAGGGCGAACGGTTTTCACCACCGGTCTGCCGTCCTCCCCTGGTTTCAACAGTAAACCGAGCGCGATGTTCGACTGAGAGCAGTCCAAAACAACCTGTAATAGTTTGATTGATGAGTACGAAGGAAAAAAAATGTTTCATTTTAAAGTTTTTAGTTTTATTTTTTGAATGAAAAGGAAGCAGAGAGGAGAGCAGAGATTTTCTCGTATCTCTGCTTCGTCGTCGGCGTAGGGCAAAAAAAATGATCAATTGGAGAATGCAAACAGCTTCTTCTTCTTCTCTTTCATCGCCAAGATCAACAGAAGACATTGGTTTTGTCGATGATGAATCGTAACAACGGAACAAGAGAGAGGGAAAACAGAAGGAAAGGTTCAAAAACTTTTTACCTTGTAAACGCTCCCTCCGACGGGATATTTCGCGTCGATTTCCGCATCGCTCATCGCTTTACACGAAAACGCGTGAGAATTTCTTGAATTTCTTTTGTTTTGCTTCTTGAGAGGAGTCGAGACTCTCGAGGAGAGCAAAGAGGAAGATGCCACCACGCTGAATGCCATTTTTGAGATGTATGTATTAGGGTGTGTTAGATGTTGTGTGTGTGTGTGTGTGTGTGTGTGTTTATTTATGAAGACAACTCTGATGAGAAAAGCGTCTCCTAACGAGAATTAGAGAGAGATAAAGGGAGTTTGTGGGCAAATTTTTGTGTTTTCGTGACTAGACATCGGCAGACGTGTCTCAATCTCGTTTGATTTTCTTGATTTCGTCTTCAAAGCGTTTCGAAAAAGGGAGGAGAAAGCAGGAAACGAAATTTTTGGTTTTTTGGTTTGTCTGTTTCGAGACCAACAAATTTTGGCAAAAAATGAAAATTCGTCTCCTCTCTTTCTTCTCTCTCTACGAGTACACGTTCTTCACATTAAAACTTGGTGGTAGCTCTTTAGCGATTGATAGTAGAATAAAAGAAACACCCAAAGAAGAGATAGATCATCATCATCATCATCATGCAAGCGATAGAAGCCATCTCTCAAAACTACGTGGACAGCGCCAAGCTGATACGGTTCCAGTTCATCGCGGACGCTCTTCTGAAACGTTTGGAAAAAGACGACGACCAAGAAGAAGAAGAAGAAAAAAGTCGTTACGATGTTGAGATCGCGAGAGAAGCGCTGAGAAGAGCGGGAGAGATTTGCAAAAGAGGCGGGACGAGGAACGCGGAGATTTTCAAGTCCATTCGGGAGAGGAAGATAAAGTTGAAGGAGTTAAGAGGAGGAGGAGATGTGAACATGGACAACAACGGAGGAGGAGGAGAAGAAGAAGAAGAAGAAGAGGGAGAAGATTTCGTGGAAAATTGGTCACGTCAGATGGATTTGGAAAACCAAAACGAAAGAAAACGATTGGACGAAGGGTTAACTTCCTCGAAAGCGAGCTCTTTGAAAGAGTCCATTCGATTAGCGCACAACGATTTGGGCGATTATTACTACAACATTGGTGACTTGAAAGAAGCGTTCCAATGTTACGCGAAATCCAGAGAGTACGGAACGTCCGTGAAACACACGTTGGCGCTGTGCGTGAATAGCATTAGAGTTGCTTTGGAGTTGAACTCTATGGCGCAGGTTTTGCTGTACGCGAACAAAGGATTGGCGATTTTGAAGAACGTGGACCAGCAGTCGGCGGCGGGCGAAACCGAGAAGAAAATGGCGCAACGACCGTCGATTATACAACAAGCGGGAGGCGGCATCGAAGGGATAGGCGGCGCGGGAGAAAACAAAGAAGAACAAAATTTGACGAGAGCAAAGTTTACGTGCGCGGCGGCGTTGGCGCATTTGCACTTTGGCAAGTACGCGGAAGCCGCGAAGCACTTTACGAGCTTGAAAACGGAGATTGGAAACTCGTACGCGGAGGTTATCTCTCAACAAGACGTCGCCGTCTACGGCGGCTTGTGCGCTTTGGCTACGTTTGACCGAGTGCAATTGAAGAAACGCGTCGTCCACGAAAACTTCACGTTTCGAGACATGCTGAGTACGGCTCCGGAAATGCGCGATATTGTGGAAGATTTTTGGAATTCGCGATATCCGCAATGCTTATCCAAACTCGACGTGATTAAAAAAGAGTTACTCTTGGACATCCACGTCGGGAAACACGTCCACAAACTCTTTTCACTCATCCGTCAAAAAGCGTTGATTCAATACACCAAGCCGTTTTCTGCGTTGAGCTTAACTACCATGGCGTCTGCGTTCAATTGTGACTCGGTGGAAAACCTCGAAAAAGAAATCGCAGACTTGATCACGGCGGACAAAATCCGCGCTCGAATCGACTCTCGAGGCGAGAAAATTTTACGCGCCAAGGAGTTTGATAAGAGAATGGAAACGTTCGAACACGTACAAAATACCGCGGAGAAGTTCGTCGAGAACGCTGGTGAGGCACTGTTGAGATCCTCCTTGAATAGATTAGACTTAGCTTTATAATAAGAGAAGAGAGAAGAGGAGAGAGGAGAGAGAAGAAAGAAGAGAGCGCTTCGATTGTAAAAGTAATATAAAACACTTCCCACACAAAATTGAAAAAATGGCATGCAATAAAATCTTCTCAAAAAAAAACATCATCTCATCTCTCTCAAATCATCTTCGTCGAAAAGTTCGGACTAAAAAGCGTCAAAAGTCTTTCGTTTTGTGTGAGAACAGAACGACAAGAAGAAGAAGAAGAAAGTAGCAGCAGCGGTAGTAGAGTAGTAGTAAATATACGAGACAGATAAGATACATGGAGGAGTACGAGAAGGTGCGCCACCCAGTTTTCTTCTTCTTCCTCTAAAAAAAATGTCTCTCTCTTCTTCGACAAAAATTTTTACTTCTCTCTTTTCCGTCCGATGAGATTACTAACAACGATTTAATACTAATGATAACTTCTCTCGTCGTATTATATTATTAAAATAAAACAAAATATATCAGGTGGATACGATTGGTGAAGGCACGTACGGGGTCGTGTATAAAGCGCGGGTGCGCTCGACCGGAGAGATTTTAGCCTTGAAACGTATTCGTTTAGAGCAAGAAGAAGAAGGCGTCCCGTCAACTGCCATTCGAGAGATCTCTTTGTTGAAAGAACTCAGGCACGAAAACATCGTGAAACTGGTGGACGTGGTGCACTTGGAGAAAAAGCTCTACTTAGTGTTTGAATATTTAGATTTAGATTTGAAAAAGCACATGGATGCGAGTCCGCACATATCGAACGATCGAATGGTGATTAAAGGATACGTGTATCAAATGTGCGCCGGCATCGCGTTTTGTCACTCGCACAGAGTGTTGCACAGAGATTTAAAGCCACAGAATTTATTAATCGATACGGAAACGAACTCGTTGAAGTTAGCGGATTTTGGGTTGGCGAGAGCGTTTGCGATTCCGTTGAGGGCGTACACGCACGAGGTAGTGACGTTATGGTATCGAGCGCCGGAAATTTTGTTAGGCGCGAAGCAATATTCCACGCCGGTGGACGTGTGGTCGATTGGGTGTATTTTCGCGGAGATGATTAATCAGTCGCCGTTATTTCCTGGAGACTCTGAAATCGATCAGTTATTTAAGATATTTCGCGGGTTAGGGACTCCAGTCGACACCGTTTGGCCAGAAGTGTCGCAACTGCCGGATTACAAGGAGGAGTTTCCCAAATGGAAGGCGAAGGAGATGAAGGAGTTGTGCCCGAAAGTCGACGAGTTTGGTTTAGATTTATTGAAGAGGATGTTGGTGTATCCGCCACACATGAGAGTGTCAGCGAAAGATGCGTTGAGACATCGATACTTTGAAGATTACGATCCGAAAAGTCACGTGAAGAACGTGGAGAGAGCTTTGAATTCTTCACTCGATGGGGGCAACGAATAAAAAAACGTTGACGATTTTTGTTTTGACAAAAAGCAGAGCACGCGCGCGCGAATTGTGAAGAAGTCATTTTTATACGAGAGAGAGTAGAACAACGCATGTAATAACAGTTTTGTATTTGTAAGAAGTAAACGGTATTTGAGCAAGCAATGATAATGATAAAATGATAATAATGATATTATAACAATAGCAACGCAACGCCAAGAGAGAAAAAATATTATCGCTTCTCTTTCTTCTCCGCGAACAACCCTTTAAACACATTCTTCTTTTCCGGGACGCCAACAATGTTACCGTCGCCATCAATTTGTGCCGGCAACGCCGCCGCCGTGCTCGTGAAGAAGTTCAACGCCGTAAACGCGAGAATCGGAGACAGGTCGATTCCGCCCAACGGCGGAATGATGCCTCGGAACAAGTTCAAGTACGGGTCGCAGATAGTCGCCAACGGGTACACGATTTGCTGCGGTGCAGCTGGAAACCACGTGACGATCAATCTTCCAATCAACAGAGTGTTGTATATGTTCAACGTGGAGAACAACCCGGAGGTTAAGACGACTTCAACGGCGGAATCGCCCGGGATCATCGCGCCTAAAAACTTGTTTGTTCCTCGGATGGGAACCATGATTTCGTTCATCGTGTTCTTATTATTATTACTTCTTCTATTATTATGATTGCTATTATATTGCGCCGCGCTCATGCTCGCGCAAAACACCGCGTTTGCCTTCTTCGCGTCTTTGTTCTCGGAAATGTTCTTTCTGGCGGAGTTGAAACCAGACCGAGCGGCTTGTCGCAATTCGTTCAGAGGATTAAAGAGAAACGACGTCGATGACGACGACGACGACGAGGATGATGCGACGGCAATCGCTCTCCCTAACTGCGCCATCGGCGAGGTCATCGACGGTAGCATTCCTCTGCCGTGTTCCTCTTTCGTCGTAATCATCGTTTTGTTGTTGTTATTGATCATGTTGGATGTGTGGGGAAAATGTAGTGTATCGTACTCGAAGAGTGAAGAAGTGCGGTGTTGAAAAGATTAAAGTCTCCTCTCTCCGTCTGTCTCGAGCAGCAAGAAGGAAAGAGCGCTTCTCATTTTTCGCTCGAAAACAGGTTTAAAATACGAGTAGAGCTGCACTCCTCCAGAAGAGAAGAGGCGGAAAGACAGACGAGAGATTTTTCAATCTCTAATTTTAAAACCTGAGACGCAAAAAAGCCCACACCCAAAAAAAGGCCTCAGCGTTAATCCGGAACTTTCCCGAACGTGCGAACGTCGTCACTTATTTGAAGCGCTTTTTGCTTTCAGTAATATTTTACAACGAATATTCTAATGTCTGCAATGTCTAGTGCCGTCAGGATGGCCGCGAATATGTCCATGAAGGTACGCGTGGATGCGTTTACGAGCGCATTACGAACACAATTTTTTTCTTTTTGTGCGGTGCATTTCTTACGTCGCTTTTTTGTGCGCACCGCCGCCCCCCCCGTGCAAAATCCGAGAGGCAAATCAGCGCTCAATGTGTACTCAATACTCACCGAATCTCTCATCTAATCACAGGCATGCGTCGTTCGCTCCAACACTATCAGAAATTCCAACAAGTTTAGGTACGCTTTATATCGCACGTGTGGTCATTCGGGCGGTTTCCGAGTTTTTTTTTTCTTCGTCGGGGACACGTAGTCATTTGCTTGTGGATAAAGTGAAATGAAAGAGATTTGATGCATTTTCCATTGCGCGCGTCGCTGCTCGTTTCGCGTACCCTTCCGAGATTGAAAATCACTTTCGAGAGAACTTGCCTTTCTAACGACTCTTTCTGCATATTTTCTTGACTACAAAAACAACAGTTTGGCGAGACCGACGACGACGACGACGACGAGAACGCTCGCCACCACGGTATCGGCTGCGGAAGCTGAAGCTTCGAGCGAAGCCGCCACGACCACGGATGAAGCGAAGCCGAAGCGCCGCTTTCCGAAGAAGACCGTCACGGTGCAAGAATCAGACCTCGAAGTCGGTAAGGAATTTACCGGCAAAGTTAAATCAACGACGGCGTATGGTGCGTTTGTGGACTTTGGCGCCAAGAACGACGGTTTGGTGCACATCTCTGAGTTGCAGTCTGGCTTTGTCGAGAACGTCAGCGATGTCGTTGCCGTTGACCAAGAGGTCAAGATTTGGATTAAATCCATTGAAAAAGGACGCATCTCTTTGACGATGAAGCAGCCGCCGACGGAAGCGGAAGTTGCGCAGCAAGCTGCGGACCAACAGGCAAAGTTTGAGGCGAGACAAGCGTTCAAGTTGCAAAAGGAGAAACAGTCTGAAATCGCGGGTAACTTGAAGAAGGGTGCGGTTTTGGAAGGCTGCGAAGTGAAATCGATCCAAAACTACGGTATTTTTGTTGAAATTGCGGAAGGTGTGGAAGGTTTGGTTCACATCTCGGAGTTATCCGATGACTTTGGGGTCGAGGCGAAGGATATCGCCAACGTCGGCGATAAGGTCACCGTTCGCGTCTTAGGCGTCGACGGCAGCAAAGTGAAATTATCCATGAAGGAGAAGCTCGACGTAAGTGCCTCACTTGATTTTATTGTATGATTGCTTTTTATCCTCCTTCTCGCGAGGATTTTTTTCGTCGGCAAACCGCGGGAGCATCGTTCCTCTTTTTATCTCGATAAGGACGGAGAAGCCGTGAGAACAGATAAGGAAAAGAGAAATTTTTTTACTGACCACATTCATTTCTCTCTCTCACTCTCTTCTTCTCATCACCACAGTTGGACGAAATGGCTTCGGATATGAACGTTGAAGTTGAATCGTCGGCGTCGGCGATTCAGTTTGCGTTCAAATCTATCGGATTATCGGCGGACAACTTCCCGCAAGCAAAGAAGTCTGGATCGGCATCGGCGAGCATGTCTACGTCTGCCGCACCGACTGAGGAACCTGCGGTAAGTAGCTAATAGGGAAAACTTTGAAACCTCGTTTGTTTTTTCTCCAGAATAGCCCGCGCGTCGACGTAAATCCGCGCATTTGTAATAGATGACGACAACACTTTTTTATTGTTTTATGTAAAAAATACTCACGTTTTTTTCATTTTTTCAGGCCGCCGCCCCAGCTGCTAAAGAGGAACCCGCACCAGCCGCCGCTGCTGCCGCTCCAGTCGCCGAACCGGCCGCACCAGCTGCTGCCGCTCCAGTTGCCGAACCGGCCGCACCAGCTGCTGCCCCGGCTGCTGATGGTGCCGCCATCTCCGCGGCTACGGTTAAAGAGCTCCGACAAATGTCCGGTGCAGGTATGATGGATTGCAAGAAAGCTTTGATTGAAAACAACGGTGACGTCCAAAAAGCGCAAGAGTGGTTGCGCGTCAAGGGCATGGCCTCTGCGGACAAGAAGCAAGGCCGCATCGCCGCCGAAGGTGTTGTTATTGACTACATCCACGCCGGCTCTAGAATTGGTGTCTTGGTAGAAGTCAACTGCGAAACCGACTTTGTCGCCAGAGGCGATAAATTTAAAGAACTCGCGAAGGATGTCGCGATGCAAATCGCCGCGTGCCCGGAAGTTGAATACATCTCCGCCGACGACTGCGATCCGGCGATGATTGCCCGAGAGAAGGAAATCGAAATGAAGAAGGAAGATCTCCAATCCAAGCCGGAGAACATCAGAGAGAAGATTGTCCAAGGCCGCATCGACAAAATGGTCAACGAAAAGGCGCTCTTGCCGAAGGATTACATCAAGGACACGTCCAAGACGGTTGAAGAATTGATCAAAGAAGCCACCGCGGAATTGGGCGAGAAGATCTCCATCCGTCGCTTCGAAAGATTTAACTTGGGTGAAGGTATCGAGAAGAAGGAATCTAACTTTGCGGCTGAGATTGCCGAGGCGACTGCCGTCAAGGCTGAAGCGCCGAAGCCAGCTGAGCCGAAGAAAGAAGAGCCGAAGGACGACGCTCCGGTTGAGATGGTTGCCGTCTCCGCGGCTGCCGTCAAGGAGCTCAGACAAATGTCCGGTGCAGGTATGATGGATTGCAAGAAAGCTCTCGGCCTGAACGGTGGTGATGTTCAGAAGGCGCAAGAGTGGTTGCGCGTCAAGGGCATGGCCTCTGCGGACAAGAAGCAAGGCCGCATCGCCGCCGAAGGCGGTGTTTTCTCGTACATTCACGCTGGTTCCAAGATCGGTGTTTTGGTTGAAGTCAACTGCGAAACCGACTTTGTCGCCAGAGGCGATAAATTCAAGGATCTCGCGAAGGATGTCGCGATGCAAGTCGCCGCGTGCCCGGAAGTTGAATACATCTCCGCCGACGACTGCGATCCGGCGATGATTGCCCGAGAGAAGGAAATCGAAATGAAGAAGGAAGATCTCCAATCCAAGCCGGAGAACATCAGAGAGAAGATTGTCCAAGGCCGCATCGACAAAATGGTCAACGAAAAGGCGCTCTTGCCGAAGGATTACATCAAGGACACGTCCAAGACGGTTGAAGAATTGATCAAAGAAGCCACCGCGGAATTGGGCGAGAAGATCTCCATCCGTCGCTTCGAAAGATTTAACTTGGGTGAAGGTATCGAGAAGAAGGAATCTAACTTCGCGGCTGAGATTGCCGCCGCGACTGGCCAAGCTTAAACTTAATTTGAGAGGGAAGGAAAGTAGCGGTAATAATGTACGACGAGTTGTTTACACACGGTGGGTGAGATTTCTTAAGAAGAGAGCATATACGATAGCAATTGCGAATGTTTTTAAGTCAGCAGAATATTATTATATAAGTATAAGTATTTTTCTCAGTGTGGCTTTAATCACCTTTAGTCAATTCGGAAATATCAACGCCGGTCACGTCCAACGCCACCTTCGCCGCGGCTGCGAACCCGGCGATCCAAAAGATACCCAAAAGCACGTAGTTTTCAAAATACAAGCACGTCGCGGTTCCGCCAACCGCCAACGCCGCCACACCTGCGATGCTCACGGCTACTGTCCCCGGATCTAACTTTGCTGATCCACTCGAGCTCGCATCCTCCAATACCTGTCCATCCTCCGTGTACATTCTCGGCTCGATGCCGAAAACGTTGTTGTTCTCCAAACTCGTGTCCGACCCACCTTTAAAGGATTGCGAGACAAACCCTGGACCTAAACTCCCATCTTTCACGCCAACGTAAATCGCATCCTCCTCTTCCGCGACCACGACTGGAAACACTTCCATATTTCTACACGTCTCCTGCGGCGTTAATTTTGCCAACACTGGATTATCCGGATACCACGCTTTAATCTCCCCGGTTTTCAAGTCAAACGTCGTTTTTGTCGTCGGGCACTCGATGCACGCGTCTTGCGTCAATCGAGCTCTCTCAAACCCCTCGGAATACGCGCCTTCTGATGGTGATCTCGACTCAATCGCGCAAATCGTATCTCTGTACCAAAAGAGTAAAATAGACTTCCCCAAAGCGTCGATTTTCTTTCGGTCGCCTCTCGGTAAGTCGGAGAACGAGAGAAGTTTGATGTACGACTCCGGGACTTGCGTTTTCGGGGAAGCTGCTGGAGCCGCCGTGGCTGGCGCCGCCTCTTGTCCATCGCCGCCTTCCGCGCGAACGACGACGTTTGGTCCCGTTTTTGACGACAATGCTCTTTTGGACGATGATGATGATGATGATGATGATGATGATGATGATGAGTGCTGAAACGTCGACGACGATAACGCGACCGATGATGATGATTTTTGTTGTTGTTGTTGTTTATGTTGTTGTTGTAAAGAACTTCGAACGATCGTTCTTTTAGACGACGCGACGGTTTTGGACGTCGAAACGAAGACGCGCGACCCCGAGGACGTGAAGGCAGCAGTGTTGGTCATGATTAATAATAATAATAATAATAATAATAATACGCGCTTTGAATAATGATGAAGATGACGTTGCCACGCTGGATTTTTTGAGAAGAATTTTGCCATTTGTGGACCACAACAAAAGGAACCACACTGAAAAAAAGAAAAACAAAGAAAAGAACACAAAGAAAAGGAACCAACAAAATCAACCAAAAATCAAGTACTATTTTTACATCGACTAACTAAAAGCCAGCCTCGGCGGCGGCGAGCAAAGCTTGCTTTTGCAACTCACTCGCAAAAGACGCTTTGCGGTGGTTCTTTTTATCATCGCTACTGTGGTTACTCTCGAGAACGACTTCGCCTCTTTGCAAGGCGAGTTTCCTCTGTTTGCGACTGAGAAAAGGTTTCGTTTTATCGTCCTCGTTTCCTCGCGTGGCCGCATTCTCCTCTTCTCCTTTTTTACTCATCATCATCCGCCGCCGCCGCTGTCGTTTCTTACTATGACTACTATTGTCCTCGTCGTCGTCGTCGTGACTCTTGACAACCACGAACTGTTCTCTGCCCTGCTTCTCTTTTAACCTTTGCTTCCACAACATCTCCTCGTTTTTCTTTCCCATCTTCGTCAGAGATTTCCCGCCGAAACCGTCCACGTGCTCGTCGAACAGTTCTTGAAACTTTTCCGAAAAGTACTCGTCGGAAATGTCCACGTATACGCTCGGTTTAGCAAATCCAGCGCCTCCGTATTTCGCTCGCACCGGTTGTAATACCGTTTTGAACATCTTCGACAGTTCTTGCTCCGTCAGCGCTCTCGAGAGTGGTAAAGAACGCAATATACGAATTCGTCGTTCTTTGGCGCCGGCTCTTTTTGACTTCCATTTTTTATTCGTATTGGCGTCTCCACCTTTATCGAAACCGTTGTTGTTGTTGTTGTTTGGAGAGGAAGTAAAGCCATTCTTCCCCTCGTTTACGCCGCGTTGTTGTTTCGTCGTCGTCGTGATGATGGAAGTATAATTTTGTTCTTTGCTCTCGAAATCCGCCGCTTTTTTCCCGTCTCTAAACGTCGTCGCTTTCGCTCGGTATTGCTTTAACAATCCCATTCTTTTCTCTCTGTGTCGTCTATCTATCCATACTCCTCATTATTTGTTGCGCATATCCTCCAAATTAAACGCGCTGCTTTTCTGGAAAGAACACAACGCAAGAAGAAGAAGGGAGAGGAGGAGGAGGAGGAGAAAAGAAAAAGTGGCAACACAACACAAGACAAAAAAGAAAAAGAGTCGTCACACAGAAGCACTTTTTATTCATTTTAATTCAGAGTTGTTGTTGTTGTTGTTGTTGTTGTTGTTGTTATAAATACATTTGTTTTTTGTCGAAAAGACAGGTGTGTATGCGACGCTCTTCTCTGGCGTTCGCATCATCGTCGTCGTCGTCGTTATTATTAGTAGTAAAGGATAGTATTATTCTTAATCAACAACAAAAACAAAAACGCGGGGCAACGATGATGATGATGATGTTGAATTTTACAAAGTTGACGGCGGGGACGTTTTGTGGTCATCATCATCAAACGCGCTCTTCTTCTTCTTCCTCTTCAACAACAACAAAGTTGTTCGTTAAAAGTAGTAGCAACAACGGTAATAGCAATAGTAGTAGTAGTAATAATAACGGGAGTAAGAACAACAACAACAACAACAGTTGGGCGACGCAAACGAGAGGAGGGAGAAAAACGCGCTTTAACGGCGATATCGTCCAAACGCCCCAGGAGAAGAAATTGAACAAACTGGAAGGGCAGAGATTGTCGAAAGCTTTGGCGGCGTTGGGCGTCGCCTCGCGACGAGGCTCGGAAACGATCATCTTCGACGGACGAGTGAAAGTAAACGGGACGAAAGTTTTAGAGCCGCAGTTTAAGGTGAACTTGGACGTGGACGTGATTGAGTTGGACGATAAAGTCGTCCAAGGCGGCGTCGAATACGCCGGCGAACACTTTTATTTCCTAGTGAACAAACCGAAAGGGTACGTCTGCTCGACCAAAACTGGTGGTATTCTAAACAACAACAACAACGGTAACAACAGAGGAGAAAAGGAAGAAACTGGCACTGGTGGAAAGAAAGCGTTGGATTTGTTGCAAACGTGGACGGAACAGTGGAAGAAGGGGAATCCGGGAAAGTTACCGCCGAGATTGTTTACGGTTGGTCGATTGGACGTTCAAACGACGGGCATGTTGTTGGTGACGACGGACGGGAAATGGTCGCAAAGAGTCGCACACCCATCGTCGGGGGTTGTGAAGAGATACGTGATTACGGCACCGGAGAGAGTGACGAGTGCGCAGATCACAAAGATGCGGAAAGGGACGGAAGTGGATGGCGTGCACGTGACGCCGGTGCTGGTGGAAGCAGTCACCGGGGACGGAGGACCAAAAAATCGCGTCGCGGTGGAAGTGGAAGACGGACGGAATCGAGAAGTTAGACGGATTGCAGAGAGTGCCGGGGTAGAGGTGAAGAATTTGAAGCGGACGAGAATCGGTGGGTTAAAAATGCCTTCGGAACTACCAGCTGGGATGTTTTGTTCCTTGAAACCGCATCAAGTTTCGTACGTTTTAGAGAAATCGCTCCAGCAAATCGGAGGAAAATTTTGATACTTACTATACACAACGTTGTAACTAATGCATTGCGAATTCCTACTGTACTGTATTTATTTACGTCTACTATTGCTATTGCTATTTATCAGCTGGGTTTTTTGCGCTAAAGCCCGACATGAACGCGTCCCGTTCGTTTTTCTCGTTCTTCGTGGGCGTTTTGAACAATTTCTTGAAAATCGATTTCTTCTTGGCGGGAGACATCACCGAACTGGTTTGTTTTGATGAAGACGCGAACGGAGCGGTCGCGCTGTTACTGTCGCTCAAATTTTCTCCTGCAGTCTGTGCGACAGCTGCGACTGGTACTACTACTGCCGCACCATCGTTCGCCGCAGATTTAATCTTGGTAAGTTTTCGTCCCGCGAATCCAGTCACCGACTTCAGAGCAGACCATGCCAAGTTACCTTTCAACTGCCCGACAAGTTCTCTCCATCTTCCTTCAAACGATTCGCAAGTGTAGGAATCGAGCAACAGTCTGACATCTTTGAACGAACCCGCTGATCCGTGATAAGACACTTTCACTTTCGATTCGTTGAATCGCAAATATTTCACTTGCACAACCTTTGGACCAGAAATGGGCGCTGTATCCTCGTCGTCGTCGTCGTCTTCACCACCAACAACCTCTGCCGTCTTTCTCGATGATCCTTCGTCAACCTTAGGTAAACTGTCTGTAGAAGTTTTGGTAGCTGTTGTCGAAGTCGTCTTAGTAGTAGTAGTAGCAACGGTTGCCTTTGATTTCTGAAACTCTTTTTCGAATGCCAAGTGCATCTTTTTTGACTTGATCTCTCGTTCCGACGGAAATGCGTAGTCATAAATCATTTGATAGATTTCCTTCGTGATGTCAATTTTGAACGGTGAGAGGAGAACTTCTAAATGATTCCAAATTGGTGCTTCTGGTGGGCTCGCCGCGCGGTATGCCGATACTTGAAGAAAATTAGGTTTTGTCCGTATCGCCGCCGGAACGTTATCCCAATCTTCATCCAGAAGCCATCTTCCTACGACTACTTTTTCAACAGTTTGTAAGTGTAATCCCTTCAATTTGAAAAGAGTAACGCCAGATGAATCGACGTGCCGTTCTCGCGAAAGACTTAGATTTGTAATTTCCGCATTCATGAACGTCTTCCCGGCTTTTCTGAGCGCCCACGCTCCTCGCTCGATTTCCAACTCCATTTGCATCGCCGCTCTTTTACGATTATACTTCGTCAAGGACTCCGCTCGCCGTATCGATTTCGCCAACGCTTTTTCTTTACGTTTCACGTCATCGAGATAACCTCGTCTCTTCAAATCTTCGTTCTCTTTCGCGCCGCCAGTCGTCATTTCTGTTCTGTCGTCTTCAAGTTTCTGAAAATCAATGTCATGTAGTCTCAGTGCGTGGATAGATTTGATATATTCCAACAAAGGAGCCGCAACGATCGCCGACGCAGCTGCATCTTCTTGGTCAAATAAACTTCTCTGTCCTTTTTTCCTCAGCAGAGCGACTGCGTTGTGTTCCGGACTGGGAGGCGCGAAATTTGATGGAGTTAAAAACAACGAGCCGATAATATCGACTAGTACAGCCTGCTGTTCGGATTCCATTGTGGCGTCAATATCTGGAGATTTGAAAGAGAATTTTGTGGGTGCGTCTGAATCGTCAGATTCACCGCTATCACTTGTTTGCACGGAGTGCTTGAAGATCATCTCGCACGGAGCGAAGATTTGTCTCAGCAAGCTAGATTTTTTTGGCTGTAAATGCGTGACTTCTTCATCGGAGCCTTTATCTTCGAGCCATTGTACGCCAGCTCGGAGGTCGACGTCTGTAGGTGCAACATGAGCTGCTACGTGGTGTAAATTCACGTCTACCAACCGTTGCTTCTGTGTCGCCGAAGAGGAATCCGAAGATGAAGACACTACGCGTCGACCAACAACGAGTCCATTATCCGCTGCGAGTAATAATCGCCCATTTCGATCGTTACCTCGTAAATTTATTTGCGGTTCTGAAATTTGGACGACGAACAAACATTCATCGGCAATTACTTGAGTTGGAGGAGATTTTTTCATCTCGCTGACAACATTTTCACCGCCATTATTCACGACACCCGGTTTAATCAACTCCAGCAAATCTAATTCGGTGTTCGCAGTTTTCGCGTTCGATTGCGAGGACTCGCTGAATCCACTCGTCGCACTGATATTTTTTCTATGCTTGCTGTATTGATCAAGGTCCATATCGACCAGATTTTCACTGAGCTTTTCTAATTCAAACATCGACGGTGGCTTCTCGATTGAGGGATCATCGCCTAGCGAAGCTTGCCACATCTCACGAATCCACGTCAAAACCTTTTCTCTCGTTTTCGATTCGAGTAATACTCTAGGAGCGTCCACGTCGACTCGCACCTCATCTTTCGCCGAAGGTTTGCGTACTCGAAATTCGCGACTTTCAAGCACTAACATCGAGTCCGTGACCATTTCCCGCAGCGATGATGCAGTGACTTTATTCTCGATAGGACCGTTACCATCACCGACTCTCAATGCACGCGGCGAAGGGATTGTGTTCGAGCCTCTCAACATTTCGCGCATGGTGTCGTCGAAATTTGCCGATATCATTTGATTCGGCTCAAAAGTTGCCTCATTTTCTTCTTTTTCGGGTAAAAATATGCGTAAATCCTTCGCGTGGACGTTCAAGTTTTCACTCGCGTTAGATATGTAACTGAATCCTTCCAAAAAAGCAGCTATGCTTTGGACAGTTTCGTCTTTCTCCTTTGTCGGTAAGGAATAATTCAAATACTCCGCCGTTACCTCCCAGCTCGGTTGTTTCGAATATAATATGGAAACCATAGACTTGCCTTTCACTTTTTTTGTCTTACCGTAACTTTTCTCCGTTGCTTTGGTCTTTCCATATTGTTTGTACCTCCACGCGTTCCGTAACGATACCAAATCGGGTTTCATCAGCGCTCTCCACCATTTTTTCATGTACCTCATATCCTCTGCGGTGAATCTAAAATATGGAGTTTCCGTGAACTGAGAATTCATGCTGATACCGTCGAATGAATTGAGGACACTGTGCAGATCTGATATATTCCGCGCACGCGCTGGCGAAAGTAGAACTGAAGACGTTCTCGATGGCGAAAGCTTGAGTGCCGAAATTCTAGTTTTGAAGTCATCGGAATGCCATTTTGCGAGCGGTGAAGACGATAAAGAAGCTTTATTACCATTTGCGTCCATCGTGGTAGTCTGAAACGAAGACAACGGCGTTTGGAAGTTATCAATAGTGCCTTTCCTCGATGACTTCGGAGTCAAGAAATCTTCTTCATCCGCTGAGTCTTCTGCTATGCTAGAACTCATTTTCGTTTCAATATCATCGAGTATGTGATCAACGCGCCATCCTGGGAGCAAGGTATCTTTGCATGCGAATTGTATGCTGAGCTCGTGCGAACCTTCGCAACTTTTGCATTCAGACAGGGTGTGCAATTCTACGCCTGTTGTTGGATCGAAACGATACGATGTCGCGTATCCGTTTATATTATCTTTAGTCAACCATTCATACTTCACACCAATCTCGACCGCCGGAGCAACAAAAAGCGTATGGGAAACTGCATCCGAAAAAGAAGGTTCCCTCGATACGGCAAAGCGAGCAGCGCGGAGAAGGATATGCCCTGATTTGTAAGACATTTCGCATTTGGAGGCTTTGAAAGCAAGCGCGTGACGAGTTTGAGTATCCTTCAAAGATGAATCCAGGACGATTTGAGAGTTCCTTGCGATAATCGTGAAGTCACCTCGCCATAAGTTCCTTAAGTTATCCCACCACGGAAAGTTGTCTTTTACTTTTGCCGGAGATGAATCGTCGTTAGGGGCATCACGATGCCTTGATTTCGGAACCATACGATTTGATATTTCGCGCGAAAGAATAGCGTACTTCGGATCTGAGGATGCCAAATACCGTACTTTCCCGTCAATCCAAGTCTGCGTTAAATTAGTGAACGCTAAAACGCTTGGCCTAGATTGAGATTGAGCCGAGCGAATGGCTGCAAATCTTCGCTTGCCGACCGGGAACGGTAGTAAGTGCGTGTCTTTGGACTGGACGCTCTGCTTTGCTAAAACAACCGGTCCTTGCATGGAAATGGTTTTTGCCTCGAACATAGCGCAATCCTCGCCACCCAGGAACATATCAAACTTTTCGCACGTCCAATCGACGGTTTGGTATTGGGTTATGTGCAAATCGACGCCATCCGAGTATGGAGCGTCGGTGCAACGGCAGAAATGTCCTATTTTCTCACGTTCGTCTGCGTCACAACCATATTTGAAAGACCAATCCAGCGTTTGCGCACGAACTGTCAAAATATTATCCACCAGATTCAGGAAGTGCACGTCTTTCTTCTTATTCTCGTTAAAGCCATCGACACCTTTCTTATATGCTTTTGCAACATTCTGAAATATTTGCTGAATCATTTGAGCATCCTTAGTTTCGTCAGCGTCTCTTAATAATTTTCTCGAGCGTTTCAATTCCGGCTTCAGAAATTTTTCTTGCATACGCAAGAAGCTTTCGAGTTTATCTGAATCTTCGATTATGAACGTGTTTCCTCCGGTCGACTTCCAGCGCACTTCTCCTATCGAATCCGGTAAATTCAAAACTGTTCCATTTTCATTCGATGATGCTTTTTTGGAGATGATTTTGGACTTGTCGGCTGCGGAGGCAGCCGTGGAGATGAACTTCTTCAGCGCTTGTTTGAAAGCACTCTCGCCAGCGAACAAAGCAGCGTAAAAATCGCCGAAATCTAAGTCTCGAGCAAACTTAACAGCGGCTGTACTCGTTGTGATATCCCAACCGCTATCGTGCTTTCGCTTCTCGAGGGCGAGCGATTTCGTCGTGAAAAACGTCTCCGCGTTTGTTTCGATTTCAAAATTTTCAACGTTTATCGTCGAGATCTGCTCGAGATGTACGCGCGTCGAAGCGAAGCGAACATTCGCTCCGAGCGTCAAATCCGCAGCAAACGAAACGTTGGTAGCATCAAGGGAAATGTTACGATCCCGCGATGCTTTCATCTCTTTCTCCTGCTTGGACTGATCCTTCGTCTTTAGGAAGGCCAGACTCCCGAGGAACTTTTTCGTATCTTCTGAAAGCGTTTCGATTAGGAAATGTGCATCAGGATCCCAGTCCATCTGCACGTAATCCATTGTTATTTTCGTCGTTGCCGGTTGCACCGTTTGGGTACTGCTTGAGTGATGCTCAATTTCGAGTTTGCCGATTTCAACTTTTCGAGAGTAAGTTTCCAGAGAACAATCATCTTGAAAATCGAGCGAAACACCCAACATTTTCATTGACGCGGTCGTATTTTTGCTGCCGCCAGCTTCATCCATGGTGCCTCTACTGCTTCGTCCTTTGCGCCGATCGCTATTTGTTGCTCGAAACACTCCACTAATTTCAGGCACAGTCAATAAAACCGAAGACTTTATGCGTGCATTCAACGTGTTGGAATCTATTTGATCCTGCACGAGCGCATCCGCGAGCGAGTTTTGGAAACAAAAACATTCAGAGCGCGCATTCCTGATCTCGTACCCGAGAGCAAACGTAGATTTGATGTTTGTGTCGTCTTTTACCCTCCTATCATCGCGAACTTGATGAATTCGAACGCTTTCTATCCACGCGTGATTGAACAAATCCTGCGAATCATCCGTGAATACTGGATCTATCCCCAACAGTTCAACTTGCACATCGCTCACTTTACCTATTTTCGTCAAATCAGCCCTGAGTGAACACGATACTTTCGAAATTGCTATGGCAACATTGTCTTTCTTACCGACGCGAACCGATTTCGGAACTATTCGAATGCCGTTTGGCATATTCACGAACACCGTCAGCGCATCTGCTACAGGTTTCGTCGTCAAAACCATTTGTGTCGTCGTAACGGTGAAAACATCCTCATCGTACACTCTTAAATCTACTAAATTGATTTCCAAAAGCGAGAGAAACCTCGCGACGACACGCTTCTTAAAACTTTCCTTTATCCGTTTACTCGCCCTATCTGTTTTATTGTCGTTTGTGTTGTTGTTGGTGGTGGTGATGTTGCTCGTCGATTTCGCCTTCTCCTCCTCTTCCTCCTCTTCCTCGACGTAATCGCCATCCAAATCGTCCTCGTAATCTTCTTGTTTATTTGTCTTCCTCGCGCTCCGTCTTTTAACTTGCACGTCGAAACACCGAATGGGGACGTTCATCATCCTGTTCCGATTTTGCACGACAACTTCTTTACTCGACGAGGCGTCGTCTCCTTCTTCGGGCACGTCAACATCTCCTTCCTTGATAGTAGTAGTGGTGCTGGTAGTAGTTGAAGACGTACTTCCAGTTGCAGGAGACGGTGAATATAACGTTTTCAACATCCAATTCACCAAGTGCCTCAGTCTTCCCGCGTATCTGATTTCTCCGATGGATATCTGCTCGATATCTCCCCCTCCTTCAGCAGGAGACGAAAAGTTCAAAATCACATCCGTCGCGGAAAGGAACCCAATCGACCCGACCGTCACGCGCACGCCTTTCGTCGCCACAAATTTCAATCCCAATTGCAACAGCGAAGGAAATATCCATCGTCGAACGGCAAAGAGCGTCGGGAAGAAGGAGAGTACACCGGTGAATAAAATCAGAACGAGCGTTTCCAACGAGTTCGTTCCTTCTTCTCCGCTCATCTCGTTGGTCTCTCGACGAAGAGTGAATTTGGTTAAAAGAAGAAAAGAAGATACCGCGTTGGAAATGGTGGTGGTCATCGCGTTATAGGTGGAGGAGGAGGAAAAGAAGGTGGAGGATCAAGAGGAGGTATCGTTCAAAGAGGAAGAGAACTCTGCGCGTGTTTACGAGCGCTTGTTATTCTCATACTGTGTGTGGTAAAAGAATAAATTCTTGTGTGGGCACCTCTTTTTTTGAAAAAAAATTCAAGCTCAATCGTCGTTTCTTCCTCAAAAATCAATGAGGAGCCGGAGGAGTTTCCTTCTCTCACTGGTAAAACATCATCATCATCGGATGAACAACCCTCTTCTCGTGTTGAACGCATCATCATCATCGTCATCATCACTTTTTCATCGTCGTCGGTGTTCCTATTCGCACAACAACAAGAAGAAGAAGAGTAGAACATTCTGCTGCTCTTTCTCCTCTTCTTCGTCTTCTTCTTCTTCTTCTTCTTACGTTGATGAAAAAACGTTGATACCGTTGAACGAACGAAAAGCGACGTTCGACTCTACGAGAGAGGAATTAAAACGATGGCAAACGTGGGCAAAAGAGAAGATAACAAAGAGTAAAGGAGCGTTTTCTTCGTTCGATGGCGGTAATAAAGACAGTGGTCAACAGAGTCATCATCATCGTCATCATCATCATGACACTACTAATAATGACCCAGTAGATGAACAGTCGTTAGTTACCGAATTGGAGTGGCTGTTGGAAGACGTCGTCGCAAACGAAGGAAAAAGTGATGATATCTCAATGCGCATGAATTTCGACCAATTGACAGCTTTATGGAACAAGCGCATTGATGACCGGTACCCGATTCAGTATTTAACGAAGTCTTCGCAGTTTCGGACGGTATCCTTGTACATCGCGCCCGGCGTTTTAATACCTCGACCGGAAACAGAACTCTTGATTGATTTTGCATACCAGCACGTGAAAATATACGGGAAGAACGAACATTTAAAAGAGTTGCCTTGGTTAGATTTAGGCACCGGGTCTGGAGCAATTGCATGCGCGTTAGCCACGGAGTTGAAGGATATGTTCTCGAAGACGAACCCGGGGGTGTACGCCACAGATTTTTCCAAGGAAGCGCTGGAGATTGCAAAGATAAACGTAGAGCGTTTAAGGTTGAACGATACGGTTTCTTTGCTGCATGGGTCGTGGTTCGACGCTTTACGCGAGCATAATGGTATCAAGTTTGCCGGAATCGTATCAAATCCACCTTATATTCCCTCGGACGTCGCCGCAAATTTGCAGCCAGAGGTTGGTCGACACGAACCAATGTCCGCGTTGGATGGTAGAGGCGAATTGGGGATGGGTGATTTAGATGTAATTTGTGAATTTTCGCACGAATACTTAGCTCCTGGGGGTTTTTTGGCGTTAGAAACGCACGGTGGAGAACAAGCTTTACGCGTGTGGGAGAAATTATGGAAGACGAACCTCTACGAGGACGTTCGCGTTCGGAGTGATTACGCCGGCGTGGATAGATTCGTTACGGCGCGATTGATCGATGCTAAGAAAGTGCATAGGTTTAGTAATACTAGCTTTAAAGATTAGAGCATTCATAGCAATATATGTGATAGTGGATTGAAGTATAACAATCATTATAGTAAGTACAGATACTGGTAGACAAGTCGGCAGGTATTTCTTCTTCTTCTTCTTCTTTCAACAAACGTTTATCTCGCAACAGCTTGGGTGTTCTTTTCTGCGCTGAACCCGTACTCGTTATCGAGCGCGTTGAAGTACAAGTCGTAATACGTTTGCGCGGATTCCAACTGATCCAACTCAGTGTACAAGTCCGCAATCTTGCCGTAATTATCCGTAATTTCCGCCATATCTTTATGCTCCAACGCTAAATTGAGCACCTTCTTTGTCATTTCCAAAGACTTCGCGGTGGACCCCAGACGACTCGCCGCGGCCGCAATACCTTTCAACGCCTTCCTCTCCGCTTTCCACGGCACGTTCAACTTTTCTTTACCGCTCTCTGCGATGATTAACGCGTATGCTTCTTCAAACTTACCCAAAGCTTCTTCCAATTTCTCCTTCGATTCGTCCATCTTCAACATCGCCTTACCCGATCGAAGCAACATTAAAATTTTCTCCACGTACTCATCGCCGTCGCTATCAATGCTCATGTCCACGCCAGGTGTCTTGCTTTGTTTCTCTCTTCGTAATTCCTTCTTAATTTTCCCGTTCACTTCCAAAAGCGACTTGTTCAATTGCGTGATCTCCTGCGCTCTCTTTTTCGCTTCCAATCCGCCGGCAATGGCCCCGGCGAAACCAATCGCTTGGCCGAGAATAATCGTAGAGACTAATATCTTGTGATCTACTTTCAAACCAGCGAAGGATACGTTAAAGTCTTCCTCGAAAATCGGGTCTGGTTTAGTGAGTTCGCTCGGCAAATATCGCGCCGGTCCATTGATGCTAATCTTATTCGTCACGTCCAGAGGGGCAGCTGCTACAGGCTCTTGTGGTACACCCGCGACGGCTAAAACCAAGGACGCCGTCGCAGTCACGAACGCTTTCTTCAACGATTTACTCAGCGCATCGCTTTCTCTTTCTCCTTTTTCTTCTTCTTCTTTATCTTCTTTTTTATTATTATTGATATCGATTGAGGACGACGACGTAGTTAACGACGACGACGATCGCGCTTTCACCGCAAATTTTATCGAGGACGATGATTTCTTAGAAACAACCATAGGTTTTCTCGCCGCCGCGCTTTGTTTGGTGTTGAGTTTTGCAGCACCGCAGCAGTGCATCTGCGCTGATACTATTCCAGAAGACATGATTTCTTTTGAATCTCTCTTCTTTCTCTCTTCTTTTTATTTAACGTGTTGTTGTTGTTCAAAGAGACCTGGGATTTGATGTGTGTGCGTTTTCTCTTGCGTTTTCTTTTTTCCTTTTTTCTTGGAAAAGGCGGGAACGAGTAATCATATACCCTAAACAAAACTTCATCTCAAAAAAAAGGGGAACGTTTGTTTTTCCCTTTTCAGAATTTGTATCATCATAAGAAAAGCACACAACACGCTACACACGAAACGCGCGCGAATCAAGAAGAAGATGGGCATACGAACGTACTCATCAGAAATTACGAACGGGCGAAACCCGTTATCGTTGAAACAGGAGGAACCGAATGTCGACAACACCAACACCAACAACAAGCCTTCGTCGTCGTCTGGGAAGAGACCAACTTCGGGCGTGGAATCGATTTTTAAAAACGACTCGGTCGAAGTCGGGAAAGAGTTTAAAGAGAACGTGAGAACGTGGAACGTGAACAGAGAGAGAGGACACTCTGGACACGGAATTTTTTCGCAGAAAACGCCACCGAAGTTTCTGAAAGTGCCCGTAGATAGAAAGAAGGAAGATGATGCGCAAATTGCAGGAGGGGTGGTGAAACCCGTGGACTTGAAACAGTTGACGCTTCAAGAGTTAAGAACGGCGTGCAGAGAGAGGAAAGTAAACCCGGCTGGGAGTAAAGACGCGTTGGTCGAACGACTGGAAGAAGCCGTGAAGAGTGGATTCTGTAAGGCAGAGTTTAAAACGTCGACGACATCGACGGTAGGTGCTGGCGTGCGCTTCGACGATAGGCAAAAGAAAGGGTTCCATTGGAACACTTCGAAAGTGCGTTTGACGAGCGAGTTGCATCAAAAAGGCATGTATAAAGGAAACGAGATTTTTTCCTCGAATTTTACGGACGATCGAAGACAGACAGCGCACACGAGAGTGGTTGGTAATGCCAACGTGGAAGGCGGAGGGGTGCTTCCATCCTCTTCCTCGGCAGAACAAAAAGGGGTTGCCGCCGGAGCTGATTTTTCGTTTCATACGACACATACCAGGACGAAAAAAGAAGAACAAGAACAAAATCCACCGCAAGCGAGCGAAGCGAGAATGAAATACTGGGACTCCGCCAGAGGTCACGATTTGTTTGGTTCGTGGACGCAACCAACCGCTGAAGGAGAAGAAGAAGAAGATGATGAAAAAGAGGAGCAAGCGGCGACGCCGAAGATGATGATGGCGCCTCCGACGACGGTTGAAGATATCGTCCAAGAAGAAGTGAAAGAAGAAAAAGAAAAAGTAGAAAAAGAAGAAGAAGAAGAAGAAGAAGATATCGATGAATACAAGAGACGTCAAACCATGTCTCTTGAAGAAATGAAACTGCTGAGAAGCGAGAATGACGCCAAGTTGCCGTCCACGCCTTCTGTCGAAGATAAAGAAGAAGCGGATGAAGAATACAGCCCGAGTCCGGCGAAAACTGTCATCTTCACCGCAACCAAGGCGGAGAAAAACTCTTCGCCGGTCTTTATGTGTCCAAAGTCACCCTATCACGCGTACTTGAATGGCTCTGACAACGAAGAAGATGATGGCGATGACGATGAAGAAGCTATTCGTCTCGCCGACCAGGCGGTTCGAGAAGTCGAAGAAGAGCTGAAAGCCGAAAGCTTTGAGAGCTCGTTGAATATCACCGAAGAAGGAGCTTCTCCCATGCAGTAAACAACTTACTAACAATATTTTCATACATAAATACTAGATTCTTTTTGTTAACATTTATTATACTGTACATACCTGGTTCCAGGTTTAATATTGAACCCCCCGTGTATTCACGGCGATTTTTTTTGAACGCGCAACGATAGTTCGATTTTGATCGAGACAAAGGGAAAAATTTCAAAAATTACTTTATTCGTACACTCCCAGACGACGACGCTCTTGGCAACACGCGCGGGTCATGAATGACGTCGAAGACGATGATATCATCGTCGCCACGCACGACGACAACGACGAAGACGAGTCAACGTATCGTCACGTGAAAAAGAAAAATAAAGCGATAAACATCGGGGAAAGCGTACTTGGGACGTGTCCCGTGTGCGGATGCGACGTGCACCGCGTTTTGATTCAGGAGCACGTCGAATTTTGTCTAACTGGAAAACACAGAGTGCGCGACGAGAAAGAGAACGCGAAAACGTTGAGAGAAAGGACGAATTATGACGAACCGCACCGAGAGGAAGAGAACGAGAAGAGGAAGAAGAAGAAGAAGAAGAAGAAACCTAACGCGCAGTTCAGCATTCTGAAATTTTTGCAAAAGAAGAAACAAAGAGAAGAAGATGAAGAAGAAGAAAAGAAAAGCGACGAGACCGAGACAACGAGAAGAACAAATGATAACAATACTAACAATAACAATAGCAATAACAATAACAACAACGCTAGCATCGATGATGCCGAAATGAACGAAGAAGAAGAAGAAGAAGTTGATTTGATTGCCATAAATACTCAAATTGAAGGCGGTAAAATTCCGGATAAAGTGTCGTTTCTACTGAACACCATGAGTGGGAATTATTCCGAATGTGGCATATGCTTGGAACCTTTCGACGAAGAGAAGAATGTCGTGCGTTACCTCTTTTACCCGTGTATGCATGCGAGGCAATGCAAAGAATGTGCAATCAGAGTTTGGCAGACGAAAAAAATCAGAGGGAAATATAAAACAAACAGAATTTCCCAATGTTGTTGGTGTTCGCAGAAAATTGAAGTGAGACCGCGACCGTTTCGTCCCTTCTTATAAAAGCTCTAATACAAACAAAAGTCATCGTAGCAAAGTAATAATAATAATAGAAAAGCAATACGCAAAGCAATACCAATAAAATTACAAACAACTTTTCTATCAATCAGTTGTCTTCCAGCTTCTGTTGATTCGTCTCTGGAAGCAAGTAATGCACGCTAGCTAATGCTAATACACCGACGAACGTGTACGCTACAAAAACATTACACGCACCAAAAGTATCCACAAAGGATAGAAATGTGAAAGTGACGAGAACATTACACAGCCACTGGACGAGCGTTGCAAGCGCAACACCAGAACTTCGAGCATCCTTCGGGAAAACTTCGGAAGATACGACGTATGGTATTGGTCCCAACGATAAGGAAAATGAAACTCGGAATAAAAGAATGCCGAGTATTGCTATGAGCCCAGTGCTTACACTACCAGCGGCAGTAGAGTAAGAGAACGCTAATAAAGCGCAGCCTGAGATTATACCACAAATACCAATCATCGCCATCTTCTTTCTTCCGTAGACGTCAATCTTCTGCGATAAATACGTACCAAAGCAAATTTGGACCATAGAAACTATCACTGTGAGCAAAATAGATTCACGTTTACCGTATCCTAACGAATTCAATATTTTTGGCGCGTAGTAAACGATCACGTTTATTCCACAAAACTGCTGGAGCATATTCATGCCGCATGCGACTCCCGTTGCCTTGATGTGTTTGGATGACTTGAACAATCCGAAAAATCCAGCATCTTCAATCGGCCGCGCGTCTGAAGTCGCCAAGCTCGCGACACTGTTCGACGGCAACGTCTGTCCTAAAGATTTCATAATACCACGAGCTTCTTGATAGCGCCCACGACTTGCTAACCATCTCGGTGATTCAGGACATGCGCCTGGCATATATCTAAAAACGTACTCTTGAGCTAAACACGGTAAAATTGGTACCAGTAACATCAATCGCCACACGAGCGAAGACGAAGCCTCTCCAGTGACACTGACTGCAGCGGTGGCATCCAAATTAGCAACCCCGAATATAGAAGCTATGACTAAACTCATCACAAATGCGTACATTAAACCGACCGTTCCGAAAAGTGGCGAGAGTGAGGTGTACTTCCCTCGTGTTTTGGCCGGGACACACTCGGAAATGAAAACCGTCGTTATTGCCGTTGAACACCCACACGCGAGACCAGACATAAAGCGTGCGACGATGAGGATCGTATAAGAATTCGACAAAGAAGCGAGAGCGGCTGAAACGAGATATAGCGCATTTGCAAACCGAAAAATATCTCTCCTGCCAAACCTTTCGCTCACTATTTTGGAACCAATCGCCAAACACGCTGTAGCAGCGCCTAACGGAAGAGCAGCAACTATTGCACCTTTGATTTCGGAACTTAAAAAAACCGTCGCTGAAGGAGTTCCGAATTCAACGTACACGAGCGCTCCTGCGATGCATCCGCATGCCGCACCGAATGCCAACATCGACAGGCACGCCGCGAGCGTAAGTGTGTAGAGTTTTTTCTCGTCCTCGCTACTCATCGCTGCTGCCGAGGAAGCAACATAATAGCCTCCTGAGCTCGCGGCACTCGCTGCAGAATAGGCATTCACGGTACTTCTTGGCATTCTCCTCTTATTTCTCTCTACTACTGCTACTACTATTCTATCTTGTATCGATTCAAACCGAATGGGAATATCTTTATCGTCGTCGGGTAGCGAGGCACGGAGTGGGCGACCGTTATATAGGTAATTTTTCTTCTCTTTTCTCTGCTTTTTGTGCGCGGCGGTGATGAACGAAGGCGACTTGGATGATAGAATGAAAACCGAGGACGATAATGAGGCTGATGCGTAAAGAGATGATGGAGTCATGAATGAATGAGCACCACCGGCGCGGTATAGTTTCTCGCGTGCTTCGAAAGCAGAGCGTCAAAAATTTGTATCGCAGAGGGGAGCGAAGCCACGAGGGGGACAAATTACAATTTTACGTATATGGTGGCTTTCTTGGGGAAGCGCGAACGAGTTGTCGTGTACAAGTAAAAATGTAAAATATCTATTGAATAAATAATATTCAGACTGAAACTATCAATCATCTAAATTCAGAGTCATGCATACACCTTGGAGTACCCAGTGCGATTCATGCACGTCCGATTGAAGAGAGGCTTCAAAAACTAAACCTTTTCCCATGGCGTTCCTTCTCGCCTGCGTGATGTACACCGGGACCCGTAATTCGCCGGCTTTTGCGCTTTCATTTTTTTCGACCGGGATTATATGCATGACGGGAAGTTCCTCCACAAGCTCGTTATTCTTTTGGTTGGCCAGCGCGTGAGATTCAAAATCCCATCTGGCACCCTCTAAGTATAACCCAGAGACGAAGCACCCGTTTTCAGGAGGCTCCGTAATCGAGCGTGCATCTTTTACGCGCGTGAGCTGTGTTTTCACGTGCGCGACATCGAGTGGCCAGCCTTTCTTTCTGCATGATGTTTGAACAAGAGCAGCAATAAAGGTTTCGGGTGACTGCAAACCTGATAGCCAGACGCACGGCGGTAAGTTACCGTCATGTTGAGCGACCCAATCGCTAAATTGAGAGACGCGCTTGCGGTACCACTGGATCCAGGAAGTGATATTTTTTCCAGTTTCTGGCGCTTCTTTTTTCCATGAACTCGGAACGAAGCCAGAGTTCAAAGACACCGCAACGTCATCAAGCACGGATGACATTGCTATTTCACCATTCAAAGCCTTACGTAAATTCAACAGCGTTTGCTTCATCACGCTCGTTAATTTGTTATGTTTCTCAAGTTCTTGTAAAAGTGCGATGCGAATCGGAGTAATCGCGTTTGCCCATTTTTTCCTCAACTTTCTCGCGTCAAAGTTTCTATCCTCTTTCTGCGGTAAGACGGATAAAATATCGACAGCTATGGAATCGAGTACGTGTTCTGGACGCTTTGCTTTATTTTCAGTGAGATTATCGTGCACACCATCATCTCCGTCATTCGCGTTTCTTGGAGCCTGAGGAGAGGTGATTTGTGGTTGCAAAGCGACTAAATTTTCCCACATGAGTTTTGCAGCTCTCGTGCAGTGCGCAACATCTGCGTTCATGTGTAAACCCAGTACTTTGGGAGTTTGAACGACGGGAATGCGAGATATTGCGTCGATTAATGCTTCGTAAGATGTTTGTCGGGGCAACCCAAACAAGCTTTGGTAGTTTACGTCATCTTCAGCAGGGGAAGCGTCCCTTACGCTTAACGATGTATCCTTGTTCTTATCACCGGTATCGTCCTTCTCTTCACTCGGTTCGTGTTTGCACGTGTAAAACGCAAACGGTCGATCCCTATCAAACAAGAAGTCACCAAAGTACTCGTTCAAATACGTGACGAGAATGCGTCTGTCGTAAAAATCAGATACACGACCGCCGTACATGGCTTCACCAATTAAATATCTCAGGGTTGACCACGGAATATCTGCTTTTGGTTTCTGCTTCGGCGCGGTCGATATTGTTGACAAGGGATCTTCGGCAGCGATATGATCATCTTCTTCTTCATCGCCGACATCAGAGACGCATACTTTGTTGAGATAGGTTTCTATCAATGATAATGAAATTCTAAAATCAGTTTCATTAAAATCATAGGGAACGTTCCATCCCAATTTACCATATTTGCGGCGTTCTTGCACAACGGCGTGGAAAAATGTCAGCACGTATGAAAGATTTCTGAAAGCCGGGTGGTTGCATTTACTGAGAGAGTCTTCAGACAACTTTGCGAACGATGCTCTCATATTCAGCTGCAAACCAGCTGGTGGTTCTGTAACAACTTTCAGAGAACTTTGCAATACCCCTAGCGGGAAAGCAGCGACGGGCTCAGTCGTCAACCATAAACGAAAATCTTCGTGAACTTCGCCTAAATCTTCTAATATTTTCTCCAATGATCCAAGCCATGAAGGCAACAGATGGCAGTTCTGTAACATTGCCCACTTGCCCTCGCGTGCAGAAGATGATATAAGCTCGGCGGCTCGTGGTCCCATACCCTGTCCCAGCGCCATAAACTCCAATTTTTCCCCGAGACGGAAACCCTTCTTCTCCCCAAGTTTCAGCACATCAAAAGCTGGATCGGCACCGGGTGACAGAACAAAGACCACTGGTGTCCTCGCACTAGTTGCATTAAATATAGAATCATAATTGACTATAGGCGGCGTTACATATTGCTCGCCAAGTGTAGACGAGATAAACTGTGTTGTAGCCGCGGTAATCCTGTCGACTCGAGCGCATCTCAACAAGCACAAGAACTCAAACGGAGTCAATCTGCTTTGAATATCATCAGGTATGGCGGAAATTTCTGGGGTTTTACTCGATAACCAATTCTTCCATTTATCCTCATTCGTTGAAATATCAACGATCAAAGATTTCATACGCTCGCTACTGGATTCGAGCGTCACTAATTGCTCCAAGTCCCGTAATCCAGATTTTGGCCAAAACTCACCTAAAGCTTTTGTTGTGAAGGATTTACGAGTAGAACTCATCGCTTCGTTGCTGTTACTACTACTATCTTCGTCGGCATTTCCATCTAATTTGAAACCGCCTTTGGTGAAAAAATTAACCTGCTCTATATCCACGACACCGTCTCCAAGCAAAATTTGGAGCGTCATATGCATCGAAAGCGTCAACTTATCACGTTCAAACAATCCTAATGAAGCAAATTCGTATACCGCGAGGGTTAAGTCATTAACAAATTCTGTGATGGTATTTTGTAAAGACTTATCATGACCGTGCTTACTATCATCTGTCGATGTACTTGACCCGCAGTTGTTTTTTTCTCGTGTTTTCGCTAGCGAGGACCTGAAAACTTCCAGATACGATGTCAACGAGTATTCATACATCGAGTTTACTTTGTTGAGGTTCTGAAGAACAAAATATAAGATGGCTCCTCGTTTTGCGATAGGTTCATATGCTCGTCTCGCCAATACAAGTTTCTCACTCGCAGCTTTCGCTTCTTCGAGCTTACAGCTAATCTCCTTTGCCTTGTACTTCGTCTCATCCAGCGTGCTTATCAGTTCTACGTTATCAAGTATTTCACCCGAAGCTGAAGACAATTCCATTAGTAATGTATCTTCGAGGTCTTTAAGTAAAGATTTGTTGACGGAAGTTTCTTGAACGAGAGATTCGCGCTGCAGTTCTAAATCTGGTCGCTCCATTTTGACTGTCACGTTGAGAAGTTGTTCCTGAAGTCCTACGAGAGTGACGCCGTAATTAATAATCATCGTTTTACCCGAAACTTCGGGCCCGTAACTTGGATTTGGGAGTTTGGAAGTCATATATAGCCTGAAGTTATCGTCCCATTCTACCTCGGAATCTCCTATTTGAACCGTCTTGATACCATTCCGCTCAGTGATGCGACGTTCTAAAACGTTATCGATTACTGGATCCAAGTGTTTGCCAACATTCTCAAAGAGAAATGGCAGCCCATACTTTACGGCGAGTTCGAGTTGTTTGAGAAAATCTGCATCGCTGAACGTTTTAATCTTCCCAATGAGATTTTTACCTTCGCGCTGCTTGATCCATCTCACGGCTTGCATTTGTGGATCTATACATAGCGGATATCGAGATGCCTTCGTTGTCAAAATACCATTTTGAACACTCAAATCGTCCGTCGGCAAACCCTCGCTCGCCCATTTCCCGAGTTCCACATCCGTCGTCAACAGATTTTCTAAACGGAAAGATGGAGAGACCGGAATATTCCGCGCTTTCACGTCTTCATATAGCGTATCGTACGTAAGCTTTTTGCGAAACTCAAACGTGAATGCGCCAGAGTAGGATAAAAATGAGCTCGTCAACAAACAATCTCCTACTAAATTTTTCATACTTTCATCGAGTTCGTTCATTTCTTTTGCCCATCTGACGCGTTCAGACTCCAAGCCTTCCAAAAGCTTTTCAGCTGCAGATAAGCGCGCTTCCATGGTTTCAGCGCTTTCTTTTAATCTCTTCTGGTTCGACGTTTTTTCTTGAAATTGTTCAGTCAGAGACGTGAGTTCCTCAGATAGTTGTTCAACTTCAAGTTTTGTCTTCGCTAGCTCTTTCGTTTTTGTCCGAAGCAATTTTTCAGCAGATGCGACTGCTGCTCGCTTTGGATTCACCGTCCGAGCGACCTCGTTGTACTTGATCATGGCAAAAACCCACTTGAGGAGACCACCCCCAGCGCTAGAAATTTTCGTCACCTCCTCCGGAGTAAATTTTGAATCTTTCGTGTACGTTTTTAGCTCTTTTGCTTGCTTATCCTTTATGGCATCTTTATCAAATTCAATTAGCGACTTCAAGAAATTAGTATCTGTCATCATCGCTTTTGCGCCTGACCAAGAAACGTTGGGCAGACCTTTCAAGATCATTACGCACTCACAAACTTTCTGAACGGCAATATTCGGCTTTGCGAATGACTTCAATTCAGTAATTTCTTCCTTTTTCAGTGAATTGAGCGCCAATGCCGCAGCCTCCAACGCGGGAATTGCTTTCGCCAAGTCGCTTTCTGCTTCTTTCTTCTTCGTACCTATCGTCTCTTTCTCTTTTTGTAACTCTATTTCTTTTAAACTTGCCGCTTCTTGCTTCGATTTGACATCAGTCGTAGATGCCGTGATTACTTTCAGCAACTCTTCGCATGCTTTCGTCTCACCTTCAACGACTTCCTTCGCCTGGTTGAGGGACTTTTGCATAGCATCAACTTCACTCCCAGCTTGAATCAATTTCGAAGAGCCACCTTCTAAACGGGCTTTCAATTCACCGATTCTTTTCCGGTTCAAACCAAGCATCCTCGAGTAGTTTGCGATAAAGTCCAAATAATTCTTTGGAGTGACATAATTCGATCTATTCAGCTCCCTTTTATACTTTATCGATAGTTCCGTGACGAGTTGGTGCGTATATACCACATGATTTGCAATTGGACCGCGTAAATCTGATGGGATCTCGTCGATTGAGCTCAAAAATGTCGTCGCAACAGATAAAAGTGCTTCGTCCGGCCACGCTGTAAACCAATCAATGACAGTATCGTTTACCAAACCAGGAAAATTCCTACACCTAGAACGCAGTAAATCTCCGGTTGGGGACATACACAGCACAATGTGTAAGTTCATTCGCGCGCGAGAGATGAAAAAACGCCAAAGTTCTTCTTTAGAATCGCGTACGTTTTCTTTGAGAGCGTCATCTCTGACCGATCGCATAATAACATGTTTTTCGTCATCCGGGTACAGCGCGGGAACTGCGCCGCTCGTCAAAATACTGTTGATGTGTTCTAAGAAGCTTTCGTTTGCAACGTGGTTATCTGTGAATAAGAACACTACTTTCTCGTTGTCTACTCCTACTCTAGTGAACAAACGTTTCAAATCTTCTCGAAAAGAGTTCTCATCGTACCCACGTGTCAAAGTGATCTCGAACACTGAACAACCCGCTGCTGCCGCGGCAAGTTTTGCTAAAGACTGTTTCCCAAAGCCACCATCTCCGATAAGGAGCATATGTCCACGCTCTTGTCTCAAAACTCTGTGGATTCGGGTCGCATGCTCGAGAGCATCGTGGAAAAAGACCAAATTCATTTTTTTGTTCGGACCCTCTTTACGTCCGCAACTATCCAGCGCTTTCTGGAAAGTAATTTTAACATCTTCATAGGTTCCCACATCTTTGTATTGAGCTCGCGTTGTCTTCAAAGCGCTCTCGACTGAGAAATCATTCGGCTCTTGCACACCCTCGCTGCATCCATCTTGAACTTCTGGTACTCCTGTATCTTCTCCTTCCATGGTTTCTTCTCCAACGAGTAACTCTGTCCTAAAGTCGGCGAATAAAACCGGATCCGAAAGGGCATGCTTCAATAAATTCTCATCGCAGTCGAAATAATCAATAACGAGAGATCCTATTTTTTGCTTTACCAAATTTCGATCGATAGAGTCTACTAATCGATCATGAAACACCCGCAACACCTCGTTTCGCCATAATCTCACAAACGCACTTTCTGAAGCAATGCTATCGGCACATGATTGACTCATACCTTCAAAGACGCGCGATAAATCGCGGAGGTTGAATATGTAATGAAATTTCGAGGGTGTTGGTGGTAAAGCATCGAGCACATAATCATAAAGCTCGAGAGTAGCGCCGAGAATTTTTTCGCACACCAAGCTGCTAATACACGGTGTCCCGTCATCATTTACGCCAAGCTCGCTGGCCAGCTTTTCGAGAATGCTTCGGTAGATGGCTTTTAGGTTCTCTTCAGACGGTGCCTCAATTTCAAAAATATTGAATAGAGAAGCGAAGCGTGCGTCAACTGTGTTTCGCGCTCCGCCCGGGTGTCCCATTGCACAAATGAAACGCGTATCTTTGACAGTTTTCCAGTTTAGCTCCTTACCGCGATCGTAAAAGCCGTCACGTTCGAGCATAGTTTTTAACAATGCGATGGGTTGTTGCGTTCCGTATAAATCTTCTTTTGGCATGTTCAAATCGTCAATGAATACAATTAATTTTCGACCAAGCGGTGGCCCGTACACATCTTTGGTGCGCTTCTCAATACAATCTTCAATAGCTCGTTGCACATCAAGAGAGCTCGTTCTCGAACTCAAATTCATGGTTATGTAAGACATTTTACTATCGTTGCCTGTCATTTCAGCGAGTACCTTTTCTATAGTAACAGTTTTTGCCGTGCCAGATGCACCTACAAAGAGGATAGGCTTATTTGAGGCGTTACCTAACGTTTGTAATAACCAAGAAGATCTGACGGTATCTGCTGTGGGAATAAGTAGAGATGAAAACGACGAGCGCGCAGATAACGGAATATTTTCGGCTTTGGATTCCCAGGAGAAGAACGTATCGCTGGAACGATCATAACCATAGTCGTACATTGTACCAGAATCCGGTAAATTGAGAGGACACGAACACGCGGGATCGTAGGTAAGCTTCCGAAGAAACGTGTCAAATTTAATCCTATCTGACTTAATCACCGTGGCGCCAAACGACCACGTCAGAGCAAAGATAGACATTCTCTCGATCTTTCTTGCAAATTCCACTACTTGCTCATCCGGTGCAGTGATATTGCTTTCTCCGAAAGAAATCCCGCGATGGCTTTCTGCATCTTTTGAAGAGAGTGGAAGTAAACTATCGAGGAGAGAACATAGTTGCTCCACATAATTCGACGACGTTCTTTCGATGCTAGAAGTTGGGGGTAGCTCCTCGTCAGAAACACCTTCCAAACAAAACTCTACGAGAGTACCAACGTATTTATCGAATATGCGCGAGAGCACGCTTTGAAGTAGCTCCGTACCCTGTTTTTTTATCCAAGAAGTACAAATCGGTTGAAATCCCAATGTTTTCGGATCCACATAGACCATACCGCATCGAGAAACAGTCGCTGGTGATGCGTGCGCTAGATTAGCAACTTCGAATAGCAATTTGCAATGATCTCTAAGTCTAATGCGTTCGCCGTTGGGTAACGTCAATAGTTTATTATCGTCCATCACGGAGTTCATATTTTCTACCCACACGGCGTCAACGTCACCATCAAAAACGATATAACGAGATTCACTTTCTCTGTTTTCCGGTAGGGGACGATTAGCTTCGCGAAATATGTTTGATAACAGCCCATCAGTCCATTCACGGGTATCTCTGTCCAGCGAGCCATAAAGCTCAGAAACTGATTGCGCCTTTGGATTCAGCAAAATCAATTTGGTTGGTTTACCGAGCGCATCTTGAGCACGGGCGAGAGTTTTAATGATAACTGACTTCCCGCCCCCAGTTTCTCCAACAACCATAGTTGTGTGTCTCGTCAGCATTGTCTCGTATAATTGAATAATCTTATCAACTTGCTCAGAAGGACCGGTAAGAACCTGATACCCGCTATTCTCTAAATCTTTCTCCACGGCGTCGTTCAGATTTGGATACCGAACGCGCGGACAATCCATTCCTGGGAACAAGTCATTTATCAAACCAAGAAATAAAGGAGCATCTTCGAACACAAATTTCGGCAAATTCATATCTCTCAGTGCGCGCATTAATACGAGCTGTTCATCGAGTTCTGGGGATTCTCTCTTCAAAGCTCCGGCCATGATGAGCACCGATTTCAAAGCTCTCAAACCAAAATCATAATGAGATTGCTTCGAAAGTTGCTCTTTTGCGAGCTTGTACAAGACTGTCATCTTCTTCGCGAGTTCTTTAGCACTGTCGAAACCTTCTGAGAATAGCATGATTTCGCAAATTTGCTGAAGATCCGGAACGATCATCTGAACTGGGCGGAACAAAGCTTTCAGATTATCCGGCAACTCTGTTCTGCCGGCGTATCCAGGGTTCATGGTGATAAAAATCCCTGTCCTAGAGTCTAAAGCGATGTCCTTGCCTTCAAAGTTGAAACGCTTTGCGTTTATTTTCAAGCTTTCCTGGATGAGGTGGATTTGGGATGATACCACACTGAGCACTTCGGCGTCAATTCTATTAAACTCATCGAAACAACCCCAAGCGCCACACTGTACGAGACCAGTAAAGATAGCCCCCATCGCTTTGTAATCTAGTCCTTCTCCACAGTTGAATACCACGCAAAGCAATGCCATAGACTTTGCTAAATCCTTTGTAGTTTCTGTTTTACCCGTCCCAGCAGGTCCAGCCGGGGCGCCCCCAAGCCGGTACGTCAATGCCGTCGTGAGTGTCATATAGCATCTATCGGTTAGGCCCGTAATTACTAATCGTCCATTTAGACCCATATATTCGTATCCATATAAAAATTCTCCGGAGCACTGGTTGATTACGATGTCATCTCGCTTTTTATCCCATTTGAAGCGAAGCTGAGATTCCCATGCAAACTCAGATTCATCTAGAATCGAGTCTCGGACAAAGCTTTCTATGATATCGCGAGCGTGTACGTCGATTATAATCATAGTATTCACTTTCTTCCGCTCCAGGTTTGTTAAATCATAACGTACGAGCTTAGTAAGATCTGCTAGCTGCGCCGTCAGTTTTTCTGAAAGTAGCTTCATCGCCATCTTATCTTGACCGTTCTTGACGCGACGAAAAACATCGATAACCTCCCAAGTCCACCAAATCTGAGAGCCGACGAGCGCAACCATACCTAATTCCTCCAGTATCCATGTTGTACGCGAAGATGCGTTGACATACCTCCGAATTCCTTTCTTGCACATCTCTTTCAGCGTGATGCGCATGGCGCTTTCAACTTTTCTCATCCAAACTTCGACCGGTAAACCTAAAACTTGAACCGGCTCAGAGAGCTCGAACGACTCGCCTTCGCTACTCATCAACCCAATGATGGATTCATCGTTTGGACCAAAGATCAGTTTCGCGCAGTTATCGAAGAGCTTCAGCATGTGCTCTTGAACAAGCGTTGGATCAGAGGTGCCAAGTATGGACAAGAGCTCGTCGTCAGAAATGAAGAAAAATCTCGGGAACGCATCGCGCTTCGTGTTCAGATATTGAGATAGCGACTTTTGACAGGATTCCAATTGCAAAGAGAGTTCTTTTAAATGGTGCAATCGCCCTTCAACTCTGCATGATTCTAGTACCTTCGATTCCAGATTCTCTTGCGTGCTTCGCATAATTTCTCTCCAGGCAAGATCAATTTGGTCGAATTGGTCTGCTTCACGGGGAAGTTGAGCCCGGATATCATCGGCTCCACAAAAAATTGATTGTAAATACATCCATTTGCGTTGAGTCCCAATCCACGCCTCTAACACGTCCGAAATATGAGCCAAATTATACTCCCAACTCTGAACGGTGTCTCGGAATGGTGCCGCGTGTTTAGATGCCGACATTGATTGAAGCGTCAGGCTTGAATCTTCCAGCGAAAGTGTGATATCATCAACCGAGCAAAGGATCAGAGTCTTCTCGCGGGTCTCTTTTGATTCTCGTGCGAGCGGCCGCAAATCAAATTTGGCGTCCTCCCACTCCGCACTAAGTTTGATCAAATCATCCTCGATTTTCATTTCTCGTTCGGCTCTGTTCGTGATATCTCTGACATGTTGTGCATGTTCATATAGTCGAAGCTTCAACACGTCCTCTAGGGATACGGTAGTCAATGCGATCGATGTCTTCGCCAATCTTGCCAACTCTTCCCAGTGCCTTGGACGCATTGCCGGTGACTTGAGAGTACAAAACAAATCAAGAGTCTCTTCAAATAATGCTATGCTCTTTTTAATGCTCATGATCAATTCGAATGTCTTGGAACTTTCAGTGATATTTGTTTCGCAATCCCTTTTGGACTCTTCGGCAATTGCACGCAGTTTTTCAATATCGATAGCATCCCATAACACGCACGAATGAACTTTAACTTTCGAATCAAATCTTTCGATTACTGCGTAACAGCTCATATATTCTTCAATATTTTCTCGCAACTCTTGCAAACTTGAAACCGAACGTGGGGGAAATTGGAACGCTTTTTCAGAGTCACGCAAGGCTTCGCGCCGATTGCTTAAATCAACGATTTTCGTTTTAAACTCGTTTAATTTCAAAGCTCCAGCGTGTAGATCTAGTAAACTTTTATCAGATGCTGGTCCATTTTTTAGCATGTCGTTTCGCGTTTCTTCGCACGCACTCTCAAATTCATTCAAATCGTTACGCAATTGATCTTCATACTTCATCCGAACGTGCCTGGAGTCCACATCCACTCTTTCAATCTTCTCCTCGCAAGCTTTCCAATTCGCCAACGTGTCTAAGACGGCATTCATATCCTCACAAATGTCGTCGATTTGTGTTGTTGATGATGGTGTCGATGGTGATAAGGACTCCTCTGGTCTCACACGAAGGCGGAGTTTGACCCTGTCTTTAATTTTCAGAATATTTATTTCGGTCTCCCAGTCTATACGTATATCTTGAACCAATCTCACAAACACTTTCATTTCATCCAAACTTGACGGAACTGCGTCCATCACATCGTTCACATTTTGAAACTTTGAATTCATTTCCGATAGATAATTACGGTCCTGCGCGGCTGAAATGCGAGAAAGCTCTTTGATCCAGATGTCGCATTCTTGAGCAATCCCGTCGATGAGTGGCGTTGCATCCATATTTGCACAAGAAATGATCAAATTTCGTTTCGAATCCGCTAATGCTCTACTTTTATATTGATTGAACAAAGCGAACGATTCGTCGAGCGGTGCAAATTCAAGACCAGAAAGATCTGTGAACATCTGCAGAGATTCTTCACGGGCTTTCGTGTTCACCGCGTGCTGAAACTTATCCCAACTTTCGACATATTTCACAATTTTCCGCGAAAGTCTTTCAATGGCGCGGTGTGAAGCAACCAATGATTTGTTCAATACGATAGATGACTTAAGATCACGCGCGAATGTAATACCAAACGTATCGCCTTCTTTTTCGTGGACAGAAGTGTCTGCCGTCACGAGGATATTGTCATTCTCTAAACCGCCTGAGATGCAGCGGTAACCGTCGTAATCCTCATCGCTTACTTCATCATCATCAACACACTGGGTTTGCAACACTTCGCGACAAGTTCCGTGCATCCATCTAGTAAACTTTGATCCTATCTTCTGCATCGAATCGACGAATGAGTTCAGTCGAGTGGTAATTTCTTCCAAAGACGGAGATATGACTACGTCTTGCGAGCATAATTTAATTGTACATCGAAAATATGCAGCATTCGCACCGTCACGACGAGAGATAAAATCCCTTCGAAACGAGCGTAAACTTGAGCATATGGCTCTGACGAGAGCGCGATACACGCTTCTCTCAGAAAATTCGTAAAATGCTTGCATTTCTGGAGCCTTTTTGGATCGCGTACCAATGACGCAAAACTCTATATCTGATAAAAGATTCGAAACTTCCTTATACTTTCCTACTGCTCTTTCCATGATTTCATCGCGCGTACGTTCTAATGTACCCATCACATCGTCTAATTCTGGCAACACCCCAATATCACCTTCTGCCTCGTCTGTGTAGGACGGAGAGAAAAAATTCAATTCCGATATCGTTTCCGTAAGCTCTTTGATCGATTTCGAGATACGCCTGACTTCAAGTACTGATTTTTCAAAGGAATCGATCGCACATCGCGCCGAATGAACGAATGTGTTGAAACCTAGCGCATTCCAGTTCAATTTCGAGCAACCCGGCTCAAAGGCTTCTTCCACTTCGATCAATTTTTCCTTGAATAACGCAAACTCTTGGAATGTCAAACCAGACGTAACCCGCGAATACTCCGAGCATACATCTTTCAAACTATTCAGATGGGATCGATAAACATCTTCTTGAAGAACAACAGCTTTCGCCGCTGACGGGATCTCGTGTCCTAATTGCGAAATACTCTTGGCTTCGCTTATTAAAACGGATAAATTTTCGTGGAAATTTGGACGAAACAAAGGCACTGACGAGTGCGGAAGCCTTCCATTCACCCCGAGAACCTCTGTAATAGGATCCTTTATCAGAATAAAGGATCGCAGACTAGCTGCAGATTCATCAACGACTGTAGAGCTCCAATCTCGAACCAGCTCTTTTTCATAATCTAAGACAGTCTTGGAAAAATGAAGATACTTGTTCTCGATATCGAGAGCGGCCGCGCTTTGAATATCCTCTCCAAGAGATGTAAACTTAAATATACGCATAGTTCTTCTAACTGATACAAAGAGAGCACGGGACCATGCAATTTTACCACTCACGCTAGGCTGATTGCGCAGCAATGGAACATTTCTTCTTTGTGTGTGAAAAAAATGTTGGGTTTGATCGATTTCTCTACCAAACTGGTCCAAAATATCACGCGTCGTATCTCTCATCTGTTTATTCAGAACATCTCTTACTGGAGAAGTTCGTAAAGAAGAATTTTCACGATGGCCATTGGCGTCTCTTGCAGTACCTAGCAATTCTGAGTTCATCGGAATTGATGGAATATTGAACATAGTTCGAAAGCCGTGAAGCAATTCAAAGGCTGCTTTGGCGGATGTGGAATTTTTAAACGATTGGTCAATGAATGATCTCACTACTCGTTCAATTCGGACGCGATCTCCATTAAAGACTTGAACAATATCGGCCCAGTCTTCAGCTTTTGATGGATCAAACGCGTTGAATGAGCAACGATTAACTCGGTTGTTCATATTCGAAACTCGTCTCACTGCGTCGTCAAAACCTACTTGATCAAGCGTCACCGCTCGGAACTTGGGACTTAGAAAGGTTTGAAAATCTAACGATGCCGAAAGCATTTCGCCCAAATCGTCGCACACACGCGCAATATGATCAGTTCGAGAAAACAGTCGTTCGCGGTCGAACTCCCATCTTGTGTCGCGATTGGAACGCTCTATACTTTCGCGCACTTTTAAATAATTTGTCTTCCAGCTCCGCAGCGCTAAAGATGCATCTCGTAGCTTCTCCGATAACGTAAGATTACTATTATCCTGAATATCGGCTATGATTGGATGTAGACTTGGTGAATGTTTGATATTTGCTGTCGTCGATGTTGTCAGCAATGAGAGATGATCAGCGTGATCTTCTGCTCTATCTTTCGTAATTCCATCGTCTTCACGAGACTCCGTTAAAACCATCTTTGGGTCAATTTCAGAGTTTATCCTCAATGATAACTCGTCTGCTATTCGACCCATGAGCTGTCCCATTCGATCATCATTAGAGTAATAACGCGAAATTATCCAAACTAATCTGAGTGCTTCAAGCGTCGGTTCTAAGCAATTAGCAATACGTTTGAACGAGCCGCGCGAGATGGTCATAAAATGCCCTTCCAACGTAGCGAGAAATTTCACATTCTCCTTCGATTGAGCACACAGAGCTTCAAGGTTGTCGCGCAAATATCGAAACTTAGTGAGCGTTTGATGTGCTTTTGAGAGCTGCTCAGGGTCTTCTATCATCGCAGAGTGTATTGAATCTTCTAAGCTTTGCTCGGTTTTTTTCATCTCTTGGCAAGTCAGCTGTTCGTAAAGTGTGTGTCTCTCCACGTTTCGTTCTTTCCACCTCTCTATTTCTCGAAGCGGGCCCGTCGTAGTCGTCTTCATCGTCGTCTGCGCTATTTCATTACTACTCTTACTCCTACTGCTACCACTGCTATGAATACCATTTCCACCGTCGTTAATCGTGATATCGAGGTCGCGTTTTATGAAGGAGGATATAACGTCCGACCACTCCGTGAGACAGTCAATCAAGCGTCGCGCGTTCGTTTGCGCTGCTCGGTTCCCATACCCGGACGTTTTTTTGCCCTCCTCATCCTTCTTCTCTCTTTCCACCGGTGGTTGAAGATCTGGCGCTCCATCTGGCGCTTCGCGATGCAGTTTCTCTGTATCCCCCTCTTGTTCTTCTCCATCTCCGCGCTCCGCGGCCATCGCGCGCGCGTCTTCACGTTTCTTTTTTCCGGGGTCAATATCTCTCTCTACCAGAAGGGGAGTTTTGGGTCTCATTCCTTTTCGTCCACCTTCGACTGTTCGAGTATTTTTGACCACGCTCTAAAAATAAACCATCGTCTCCTCAAAACACCCACCTCCTCTTTTTCTTTGTTTGACCGTTTTCTCTTCTTCATTATTTTAATCGCGGGCGTAGATTGATGATGGACGACGATAGACCAAGACATATCGGGGAGAGCATCGATGCATACATCCGTACGCACAAAATCGATGATTTGTTCACTCGGATGTTATCTGCGACGCTCAGCGAGAGGCCAGACAACGCGCGCGAATATATCCGAAAACTCTGTTCCAACGACAATATCAAAGAAGAAAACGACACGACGAAGATGATGAAGGAGGAGAGCGACGACCGTAGAAAAGAAGAACAGGAAAAGAAAGAAGACGACGACGATAGAGAAGAAAGCGAGGATGGTGCTGTCAAATCTAAAGTCACAGTCAAGCATTCCGATGAAAACGCGAGCTCATATTTGAACGAAACTTTGGGCTTATCGCACCTTTTTGCTCTTCTCTCCGATGCGCTCGTTGAGAATGCAATGTCACACCAAGATCCACTCGAAGTTCTTTCGAATACGATTCTTAAACTTCGCAGCAGCAACGCGGAGGTAGAAAATGCGACGCAAAAAACCGATAATATCCTAGACGAGGGAACGAATGACTGGGAGAATGTAAGCATCGCACAGCAGGCGCCGGCTCGCGTCGAAGACGAGGAAGGATGCCGGGATGAACCAAGTGAACACGAGGAGGATGAAACAGAAGAGGAAGAGGAGGAAGAAGGATCTCACGAAAACGCCGAAGAGAGCAGTGAGGACGATCATGAGATCGTGGATATCGTGAGCGAATTGCCATCGTCGACATCGACGGCGTTGAATAACGGTCAATCATCTCAGCGTCCAGCATTTCGTCGCCGTCAATCCGTCTCTGCAGAATGTATTGACCGAAGTCAACTGCTCATGCAAATGAAAGAAAACGAGTCCATCGAGAGCATAAAAAGTCTTGGAGACAAGAAAGATGCATCACACGATAAAAAAATGGACGATACTGTTCCAGGTAAGGAAGCGAAAAACGAAGGCGTAGCTGCCACAGAAATGGAACGAGAAGTTCTGTTGAAAATCATCTCCGCGTCTCCACTTATGTCTCGTCTATCCATCCAAATTCAAAAAGAGCTCGTCAGCAATTTGAGAAAAGAGCGCGCTTTCAATAAAGGCGATAGTATCATTGATCAAGGTGGTACAGCTAACTGTTTGTATATTTTGGAGCAAGGTGAGTGCGAAGTCTTCAAGACTGTTTCAGAAGAGGAAGGCGCTAAGAAAGTCAATGTAGTCGAACCAGGAACGTGTTTTGGCGAGCTCGGATTATTACACGATTGTCCACGTGCAGCTTCAGTAATTTGCTCATCCGATGATGGGGCTGTAGTTTGGAGTCTCGATAGATCCATTTTTAGAAAGCTCGTTATGTTTGCTGGCGCATCTGAACGGGTAGATTGAGTGAAATCCAACAAGGTGTTTCGTCTTGAACCACGCGTTAATTACTATTTTTTTAATTCTACAATACAAACAATGTTCTAATGCAACGAGACTATCATTTTCGATCGCTTGCTATTGATTGCATGAGTGTCGCCGATCTTCTTTCAGCAATCTCAAGTCTACGTTTGTAGTCGTTTGCTTCAGTTTCTGATCTCCTAAGTTGTACCCGAAGTTGGGCCAACACTTTCCGATCCGAATCTGTCCCGCCACCAACGCCAGCAGATGCTCGCGATACTGCAGAACTGATCACTGACGTCGAATTTCCAACAGTCGATTGATTCCGTTTATTCTGATTACTTAAAAGCACCTTTGCTTCTGATAATTCTCGAGTCAAACGCGCTCTCTCTGCTCTCAACATTGTTAATTGTTTCGATTCAGACGCTTTTGGAGACGACACAGTAGCTTCGCCAGCGTTTCCTTGTCGCGCCTGTGCGATAAGGTTTTCTCTCTGCTCCCTGGCGAGATCCAAGTCTTCTTCTAACGCTTTGATTTTCGTCTCCGCCGCTCGAAGCTTAGCGGCTACCTTTGAAAGCTCGAACGATAAATTCTGAACTTCCTCATCGCCAGTCTCTAATATCACCGACGCCGAAGGCGTACCCGCATGTTCGCTCTGCTTTTTCTGTTGTTCTTTCAAGAGATCTTTTTGCAGTTGCGTGATTCTTCGTTGTGCTTTTTCATCTTGTCCAGCAAGAGCAGTTCTCATTATTTGCAAATTTCTATGCGCTTCGCTCAACTCTTCGTTCCGAGTCTTCAAGTCTCTCGATAGTTCCGCGTTGTTCTTTTGTACTGCACCGAGCGTTGTTGTAAGCGTTTTCTGTACATCTTCGTTGTGTTGATCGGCTTCGCGTTTCATGTGTTCGATTGTACCTTTCAGACTTTCGATAAATTCGTTCGCTTCGTTTTGTTTTTGAACAATTTCATACAATCTCTCCGTCGCACGCTCTACGGCGCGTGCGATTTTCTCGTCCGCCCTTTCTTGCATTTGTTGTGCGGTCGTTTCCTCATCGTTGTTGTCTTCTGAGATGCCGAGCTCTTCCGCTTCTTCCACGGCGTCTCGAAAGTCGCCATTGTCGATGACCGAGAGCGGCTCGCAAACGTCAAACGTTCGCTGTTTCCACATCTCCGCTACTCTGTTCGATTCCTCCACGGCTATTTCGTATTCCTCCGTTCTCGCTTTCACTTCCTTTTCTAACTTTTTCGCTTTCACTTTCCATGAAGACAGCTCTTCGTGCATTTCCTTAACGTTCAATACAATCGGCTCGGGTTTCTTTTCCGTTAAGCTCTCGATTTCCTCTCGCAATTTTTCATTTTCGACTTCTACTTCTGCCGTGGCTGCCGCGACGCTTTTGTTCAAAGCTCCCGTACTCGCGGACATGATGTACTCTCTCTCTAACTCTAATATATTTTTCTTCATCTGTTGCACCTCTTCCAATTGTAATCGCGCTCTCGCTTCGTCTATCAACTTGGCATCCGCGACGCGTTGTCTCTCTCTGGCGACGGCATTTTGCAGCTGATAATCATCGCCGCCCGTGCCTTCATCACCGCCACCGAACCAGGACGAGAACATGTCTTCTTCTTTTTATTCTTCTTCTTCTTCTTTTTGTTGAAGATATGATTTGATTTTTGTGTTTTCTGACGACTGAGGAGTTTTTTGTTTTGCACCCTTTTGCGTCAAAACTGTCTCGCACCTAAAATTCAATAAATAGGACTTCATATTGAATATGGTGTGCATACGACCGGCAACCGTGGAGGATCTGGCCGCCATGCAGCATTGCAATCTCATGTGTCTCCCGGAGAACTATCAGATGAAATACTACGTCTACCACGGTACGTCTTTTCTTATTTCTGTTGTCTCTTCTTTCTTTGACATCGCGTCGTCACCGTCTTCATCTCACTCATTTTGTGTCACATCGTCAACGTAAAATAACGAAGAAGTACTGACGAGAAAGTTTACACCACCTTTACTTTAATAAACAGCCGTTTCGTGGCCGACACTTTTACACGTCGCGGAGGATCGCGGGAAAATAGTCGGATACGTTCTCGCCAAGCTCGACGAGGAGTCTCCCAAAGTAGCTAAAGGACACATCACCTCGTTATCGGTTCTCAGGACGCATAGAAAATTAGGCATAGCCGCAAAGTTGATGATTGCCGCGAACGACGCGTTAATGACCACGTACAAAACAGAAAGTTGCTCGTTACACGTTCGCGTTTCGAACAAAGCTGCGCTCCATTTATACGTGGACACGTTAGGATACGAAAATACGGGTACGGAGAAGGCGTATTATGCGGATGGAGAAGACGCCCATAACATGCGCCTTACGTTCAAATACGGCTTGAAGGATCAAGGATTGACAGATGACGAGATGAAAGTGCTGGAGAGGTTGGGTTTGTTAGACGTGAAGTGAATTAAAAGCTGCGCTATTAGCCTTGTTGTAAAATAGATACGTGTTTTAGAAGAAGAATCACCTGCTCTCAGAAAATTCGTTCGTAACCAAACAATTTACACGTCAAAAGTCAGTAACAAACACGCACAGAAGAAAACACTGGGGTGCATTTAGATGATGGATAGATAGAGACGCGCGTTCTCAATATTATCTAATAACGCTCCAAATACTAATGTCTGCCTTCGAAGAATTCGGGATTTGTCCAGAGCTCATCACTTCCTGTGAAGAGAACGAGTGGAACATTCCGACGGCGGTTCAAGCCGAAGCGATGCCGTTAATTTTGACCGGCGGCGACGTCTTGGTGGCTTCGGAAACCGGGAGCGGCAAGACTGGCGCGTTTGGATTACCGGTTTTACAAATCGTCCACGAAGTTCTCGTCGAGCGCATGAAGAACGAAGTAGTGCGTGGAAATCATGGTGGTGGGAACGCCGGTGCGGAAGCACTAACGAAGCAGACAAAAACGACGAAGAAGCAAAAGGTGGCAAAAACAAACGAAGAAGGAACGAAAAAGATACCGCGATTATCGAGCACAGATCGAAACGCACTTTTTGCTATAGACGAAGAAACCTCAAATGGACTTAAAGCCGAATGCAGGGCAAAGCATGCGTGGGCAGGCGCGAGATGTACAACGGGGTATTGCACTTCTGGGAACAACAACAACGACGACAACAAAAAGAAGCACGCCAAAGTAGGATACGAGTGTTCCGTCTTGGACGACGGTTTAGTCAGGCTTGGATTTAGCTTTGTTAATGCCTCTTTGGATGGATTAGGAACAGACGCGTCCTCGTGGGGTTACGGAGGAACTGGTAAGAAGTCCCACGGTAAGAAATTTGAAGATTACGGAACAAAGTTTGGAAAAGGCGACGTCGTCACGTGCATGTTGAACTTGGAAACCATGGAAATTTCATACGCGCTCAATGGAACAGAATTTCCGAAACAGAGCGCCGTTGCGTTCAAACTTAAGAGAAACTCCAAAGATGGACAGGACGTATACTTTCCTGCAATATGTGTGAAAGACGCTGAAGTGGAAATGAATTTTGGGAGCACGCCGTTGAAATTCCCTGACCTTTTGAAACGAAACGGTTTCGTATCGTGCGCCGAATGCGAGGAGCAAAACATCAAATCATTCGTAGAAGCGTCGCAGAACAACAATAGCAATACTAGTAAAGGCGATGGATCAATGGCAAATAAAAAACCACTCGCGATAATTCTGGAACCGGTGAGAGATTTGGCGGAACAAACGCAAGATGTTTTGATCTCCTTCAAGAAATATTTGAAAAATCCTGAAATCGAGTGCGCTTTATTTACCGGCGGTGGCGTCGACGATAAAAAACAAAGAAAGTGGCTCGCCGAAGGCTGCGATATCATCACAGGCACGCCGAGTAAAATCGTCGATCTCGTCGAAAAAGGGGTCATCGACGTTTCGAACGTCAAATTCTTCATTCTTGATGAAGCTGATCGCTTGGTTAGCATGGGAAATCAGTCAGCAATTCTAAAACTCGCCGAGCAATTACAAAAATTCAACGGGAATGAAGTTGGTATCGATCGATTGCAGACGCTCATGTTTTCTGCAACTTTGCATTCACCGGAGATAACGCGTCTCGCTGGTAAGCTTTGCGTAAATCCAACTTGGGTCGATTTAAAAGGGAGAGACGCCGTCATCCCGGATTCCGTGCACCACGCGTGCGTTCGCATAGATCCGGCAAACCACGATGAAAATGAGAACATTAGAGGTTTGAAAGAGTTCATCTCAACCGATGGAGTACACGTGTTTGATAGCGATAGTAACGACACGAAATCAAAGTTATCCGAAGCTATCAAAATGCTCAAACCTCGCGTCTTGAAAGAGTTGATTGATACGCATTCCATCACAAAGTGCATGATTTTTTGTCGAACAAACTTCGATTGCGATAATCTTGCCAACTTTTTTCATAAGTGTGGATACGATAAATCGGCTAATTTGCAAACTTCGGCGTATTCCTGCGCAGTATTGGGTGGCGCAAAATCCATGGATGAACGCAGAGCAAATTTATCAGCTTTTAAAGCTGGAGAAATCAAATTTCTCATTTGTACTGATGTTGCGGCTCGAGGTTTAGACATCTCAGGTCTCCCGTTCGTGATCAATATGACTTTACCAGATCGGAGTGAAGATTACGTGCACAGAATTGGTCGTGTCGGTCGTGCCGACTCCATGGGATTGGCAATCTCGTTGGTCGCCGCGAATTGCGAAGAAAAGGTGTGGTTTTGCACGAAGAAAGGGTATAAGCCATGGCTTAATCCGACGAAAAACGACGTGAAACCCAACAAACAAGGCGGTCACACGACGTGGGTGGATGAATCGCACGCGCTCACGGAGATTGAGCGAAAACTAGGGAACTCGACGGTTGAGTCTCTCGGTGAGAATTACGCAATACCGGATCACTTTGGAACTATGGAGCAATACGGCAAGACTAAAAAAATCACCGTAACAATAGATGAGGAACAGATACGAAGATTAGAAATGTATGCGCCCAATGTGCGCGCTTTGGCCGATTTAGAAGCTGAAGTTTCGTTGAGCTATTGGACGCTGAAAAGAAAGTTCAATCAAATGACGTGAAAAGAAATAGGTTCCGCAATATAAATGAAAACATTGAAAACGCAATGTTACAACAAGCTGCTAAATTCTTACGAAATTGACATCATTTCGCTGGCCTTCTCTTCCTAGGTGCTCTCAGAGGCGCAGGAGGCGCAATTTTCTTGTTGATTTCACTCAGAAATTTATCCCGCTCCTCCTTCGTGTAGGATTGCCCCCCTTTTTCCATGTGTTTCTTTTCTTTTTCTAGCAACATCGATCTCGCTAAGCAGTAATGCGGCATTGGGCTCTTTTCCCATGCTATTCTCCCTTCCTTTGTGGCTTCTTCGCCGTAAAAATCAGACCTCTCCGACATGCATCTCTTACAATCGTCTGGATTATCGGTGTGACATTCTTCTATGCACGGTTCCTTAAACGAAGCTAACTTGTGTCGAGCAAATCTCTGAAACATTAACCACTCCGCTTGGTCTCTCTCGCCGTACGGTTGAGGGCATCGGTTGTGGTAATGATACGGAACACCCTGCGCTTCTGAAATTTGCATGCCGTACAATTTCACTTCCGTACAAACGTTGACCGCCAAAATTAATCCAGTCCACCCACTTGTTGGCGTGTAATCGCCGGCGTTGAAACCTCCCGGTAAATTATCGAACGAATTCGACAATTGGTACGCCATTTCTCCGACGTAATTTACGAAACTCGAAGATAAAAGATAAAATTTCTCGTCTTTTCCTTTCTCTGCGCGGCGCTTAATGTAATCTTCGAGCGCTCCTGCTCCTCTCATGTTCCACAAGATAACTTCATCTTTCGATTCTCTAAAATCTAACCATTTTGAATTTACCAATCTAAACGATGTTTTTGTCCCGACGCGATTTTCTAAACCCTTCGTAGGTGCTCCGTTGAATCGTATGACGACGTCGTGGGAATCAATCTCCTTCCCGTTTTGCCCGTACGCCAACATCCCGGAGTTTCCCACAACGGCGCAACTTTTATACGGCTTTTTGGAGACGACATCTTTTAAAGGCACACCGGCTTGTTCCACAGATTTGCACGTACCGATAACTCGCATTGGCGGTACTTTACCCGGTAAGAACACTTTAATGTTCCCATCTTCGCATGTTTTGCGAAGTTGCTCTTTGTTCGTCGTGAAGTCGCCTTCAAACTGTAAAGGAATGTCAACTTTTCTCGAAGACGGAAGCTTTTCGCTCGATTTACTCTTGAACGAGAAGATGTTCGGACCTTCCTCGCACGTTCTGCCGCGCCACAATTTCAAGCACTGACACTTGTTGTTCACGACAATCCCTCTCTTGTTGCAGTTGGAAGGAGAAGAAGAAGAAGAAAGAGAAGAACTCCCCTCATCATTTCTATTATTGTGCGCAATAACATCATCTTCGTCGTCGTCTTCGATTTGACCCACGTGTCCGTAACTCTTGGCAATCGATGTTCGATGTTGATCGTGTAAAGAAGAGAAGTGATGATGTGCGAAGGTGGATATTCGGCTCTCTCCTCGCTTCGTTTGCGGGTGCGACTCGTGATTTTGATGGTAAACCAGTGGGGCGAGAAAAGAAACGAAAGCTAACAACATCACGTATCGTCTCGTTCTCTTGGCTTCCCTTCGACTCGAAAGAGACGACACAGACGACGACGGTGGTGGCTTCATCGCTTATGAGATATACTTTTTAATACTCTATTTAAATGCGGTTTGATTTTATTTTATTTATCTGTTTACAAGTTGAGCTTGCGCATGGCTGAAACCCATCTATTCGGCGAACCAGCTGCAGGCGAGGGGATTTTGACATCGTTATAATTCGTCATCTCAGTGAACGTTGGACGATTGAGTAAGCCGTGGAGAAACTCTTCTGGCGTTAAATCTAAATCAGACCCAAAAGTGGCGGCATCAGCGAGACTGTCGTGCCTGGCGATGACTTCATCGTTCCAGAACTTACTCATGTGTCGCAATCCGGCGTCGCATGCGATGGTCACAATCACCTTCCCTTCGCCGAGTTCGCGAGCGCACATGAGTGCTGAAACTAAGTTCACTGCACTAGAACTTCCTATAAAGAGCCCATCTCTAGCACACAACCACCTGGACATTGCCACGGCTTGCGCGTCAGTTACTCTGTACGCCCCATATAACTTCACCGAACTCCCCGCCTGAGGTTCTAAAACGAGCGCGTTGTTTTTCGTAATTCTATTTATACCGACGCCTTCAGTTATGGTATCGTACGGGTTACGTTTTCTCGTGCCTTCTCTTTCGACGTTGGAAAACATGACACCTCTGGTAACTTTATTAAACACTCCAGATCCTTGCGGGTCGGCGGCGAAGCACTTTATACTGGGTTGCATTTTTTGTAAGTACGTCGCGACGCCAGCTAGAGTACCGCCGGTGCCAGTGGCGCACACGAAAGCGTCCAATTTCTTTTCATTATCAATCATTTGTTCATATATTTCTTTCCCGGTACCATTATAATGCGCTCTAAAATTTGCCAGATTTTCGAATTGATCCGCGAAATACCCGGAGCCCTCTCCAAACTGCTCGTTACTTTCCTCCGCCCTCCGTTTCGCCACGTTAACGAAATGGTCCGCGTGCGTTATCGAAACCGGACGCACTCTTTCAACTGTCGCACCGTATGCTAAAACCTGAGCAGACTTCTCTGTGGCTGCATCGTCTGGCATAACTACGTGACAATTTAATCGTAATACCGATGCTACCATGGCCAACGAAACGCCCGTGGATCCAGCCGTACCTTCGGTGACTAATCCTCCTTTGTTCAATTTTTTACGTTCCATGGCTTCTTGCACTATTTGCAACGCTACTCGGTCTTTTACTGAGCCACCGGGGTTGTAAAACTCACACTTGGCGTAAATCTCGCATTTTGTCATCTCCGACAGAGATAGAACTTTCACTAACGGGGTGTTTCCGATAGAATCGAGCACAGACGAGTGTATTGATGTTTCGTCGCGTGTTGTTGTTGTATGCACTTTCTTCTTCTCCTTCAAATTCTGCTCTCGTGCTTGTTGTTGTTGTTGTAACGACTTTGGGATGACGCTGTTTAAAAAACTCAAACTTTTTTCTCCGTGGTGCTTCCTTATCTGATGCATGTAATACAATGCCAACGCACAACACGATCCTGCAACTACTACTGTTGATGCTATCGATGACGTGGATGCTCCATCGGTGGTGCGATGGTCCGGCATCGATTTTTTGTTACACCAAAAATTAGGTGTTTTTGAGTGTTGTGTTTGATGTTTGACAGATTTGTTGTGATTTGTTGCTCTTTTTTCAATTCTCTCGCGTCTATCCCGTCTCCATCCCCAAAAGAGGAACGAGCACGTGAATATATTTATTACGTCGGGAAAACGTGTTGCGAGTGTCAGAGTTCGCGCGCGCCTTTTAATATCACCGCCTCTTCTTCTTCTTTATCATCATCATCATCTTCTGCTCCTGCGCCTGTAGACCACACCGACAACTACGCCGACATACCGTTTTATTACCTAACAACAAACCAAAGCAGTTTCTCTCTTTTTAGTCGTGAATGTTGCTCAAAGGCACCTTCAGTACTACTACTATTACAACTGCTGCGCTGCGCAAACATAACGAACGCGCAAGAGTGCACTATTTTCTGAAGAAGGAAGAGGAGAGAAATAGACGTTGGCACTCGTCGTCGTCTTCAGTCTCGTCCTCGTTGCGCCGGGTTGAGGAAAGAGTCCGAGTGAAAAAGCTCCATCGTGAACCCCTAGGAGGAGCAGGGAGAACACCAAAAGCGAGTACCAACGACTTGGTATTTTCCGTGAGCGACGACGACGATAACAACAAACGCGAAGAGGGAAAAAGAAAAGTTATGTATGATTTCTGCGTGACGTATCCGTGGGCAATAATGGTGGCCGGGAGCGGCGTCGCCGGTTTCGTGCTGAAGCGCTCCATACCTTCACTCGCGAGCGGCTTGGTGCTCGGCGCGTTGCTTTTCTTGTTCGCAAATAAGAGTTTACAACAGTGGCAAGAAAATAGACAAACTCGGATATACACGTTCTTGTCACTTTGTGTGACTGCGTTATTGATGGGTATAATGGCACCAAAGTATATTTTGCGAAACGGAGCATTTTTCCCGAGCGGGATGTTAACCATAGGAGGAGGGATTGTCGGTGTATACTACATCATCCTTTTGCTCGTCGGGGGAAACGCAGCACTTGGAAAGAAGAACAAGAAGCAAGAGTAGCGCATACTTTACGTGATGTGAGAATAAATGAACGTTATTTTACACTTCTCAGCGCGTGCGCGAAGCGGCAAATATAAATTGATTCATGTCTAAGGTCACCGAATTTGTTTTTGCCACGTCGAATTGCTCGAAGACTTTCTTCGCTGATGTTAAGAATAAAACCAACGCTATGAATTCAGGCACTCCAATTTTGTTTTCACGAGAAGGGTCGAACGACTTGCAAGCTTCTTCGATGGCACGACTGTCACACTCGCCAAAACCCATCGAACTTAATGCTCGGAACACCTCCGCTTTGCCAAGTTTTCCATCCTTGTTCACGTCGAACTTAGCAAATTCAGATTGCGTCTTTTCTAAGAAGTTGTTCAAAGACACGTATTCGCTAAAATCGAGCGTCCCGGTGCCTCGCGTCGAATGCAATTTGATTAGGAGTGATATCGTTTGCAGACTAAAGAGTAAACCGTGAGAACCTAAAGCTCGCTGCAATTCAGTCGGAGATATGATTCCCGAGTTGTCCGCGTCGATCATTTTGAAGTTTTCGCGCAACAGGTATTCATCGCTGCCGCCCATGATTTCAATCGTGTTTAGTGAAGAACAACAGAACAAAGTGGCGAATTTCGAGAAGAGTTTGTAAAACAGGTACGAGTGCCTTTATTGCCATATTGCGATATTGCCACCAAGGCGCATAGGCACCAACATTAGTCTTCGTTCCTAGCACAGCCTACTTAGCTTACATAACAACACGTTCCTAACTAACTAAAATAATATACAATCTACTAAAGCAAAAAGCACGGATGGTGATGTTGTCTTTCATTGTCGTCACAATCTTCTCCTTCAGCACTGTTACCAAGGACTGTACGAAGCGCCGTGAAGCGCAGAGAAGGATGGACTAACGACGCCCCGGAAAACACGACACAAGCCTCACGAAAGCTTTGTGCTGATGGAGATGAGTTTTTTAGCATCCAAATAACAATCATGTTGACGGTCACAAAGTGAAATGCTTCGACGTTTTCGTTGGCGTAGCATGCTGCGTCCATGTTTGCGCTCTTTGCAATATCGATAAAGCGTTCGAGATTGTGGACGCAACCTTCAATAGTCACGCGAGCCGCAGAGAGCGCATTGACTACGGTACCTGCGTAATCATTGCTTTCCATCATAGCGCGCTTGAGTGCATGTGCGGCCATTTGTGCGAGAAGCATCGGTTCCCTCCTCGGATGTTCTTCCTCGTCGAATAACTTTTGATGATTTCGAGTGGTGCTCTTAATTTTTTGCTCAGAAAACGCAGTTAATAGTATTGTACTGGTACTTTCGCAAACTTCTGGTAAAAGCAAGGCAAAAGAATCTGCCAACCATGGTTCCATTGTTGTGCGACCATCAAAAAGTGCGCGAAATGCGAGTTTGAGAACACATTCTGTCTGTGGTAAATCTTTAATCGTTGTTGTTCCATTGATAGCACTCATGACGCCCACGCACGCCGACCTGCGAACGTCGTCATCTTCATCCTCTAAAATCAGGAAACTAATTTTAACTAGTTTCGTATGCGCTTCATCATTAACAAATAAAGATTTTAAACCTTCTTTTTCCCCGTTTTTAAAGACATACTTTAATAGCCCAGAATTGTGTAATGCATCTGCTGCGGCGAGACGAACGTCCGTAGACGCACATTGCCAATCCATAGTTTCCCGATCCAGCAGAGTGACAAACTCGTATGCATTCTCAGCAATGTCACTCCCATTTTCGCTCACTGATAGCAAAACACCCCAAGTTCGCATTGCTTCTACTCTGCATTCTTCGTTACGCACACGCTGTGATAAAGCACAAAGCGTATTCAAATGCTCTGAATGGGTCGCGCCTGTTTGATCCAATCTCGCGAGGAGCTGCAAGGCAAGTTTCAAAGACGCGTACGAGCCCTCGCAGTCGCGCACAACCCCGTCGAAGCTAGAAGTCATGCGGTGTAAATAGTTCCAGATACACGAACTCAGAGTGCACGCATCCACATCTGAAATTTCGTCTGCGAGCACGCAAGCCAACAAAGTCTCCATAATTGCCTCCTTTCCTTCGTACGGGACTCCATCGTCAGTCAATACTCTAGAAACGGTAGAAAGATCATTTCCGTTTATGATGCTCCACTCCACGAGTCGTCTAGATATCAACGAAGTAAGATCACTTAGTCCTGGCTCACTCGAGTATCTTTGATCGAGTTGACCTCGGAGGGCATCCACGCTTGATGTGTTCACATCCACGATTTCTAAAAGCGCCGAGGGCATCGATGCGAGACGAGACGATGAGAGAGAAGGAGAAGATGCGCACGATAGTAAGACATCGCTCAACTGTAACGTTACTATTGCACACTCAAGCCACGTGGAAGCGAGTAACGCTGGTACAATTGGGTCACCATTCTTATCCATCTTTTTTAAAAGATGGCTGGACTGTAAAAGTCCACGTAAGGCACAACGGGTTATTTCTTCTGTAAACTCATCGCACGCTTTACGGGCACTACTACGATCGCACGATTCGTCCATAATTATCCTGAGAACGCTCTTTACTCTCAATAAAGCACCGTGCGTGCGATTCGAATATCTCTCTGAGTAAGTTGCTTCATCCAGCGCCTGCGTCAAAATTCGCGAACGTTCAAATGGACGAGCAACAATTGCAATGGCCGTAGCACATCTATCACGTATCGACATATACTTTGACGTCGAACATGCTTCTAAGTGCGGTACAAATGAGGAAGGATCGAGTGCTGATGATACAGAAGGACCACCATCTCCAACACCGTTTCCTAATCCTTCATAATTAGTATTCACCTTCAATCGCGTCAAAATGGCTAAAATCGCATTTAAAGACGGACGAATCTCCACTTCACACGTTTCATCTCCCTCGTCTATTGCCGAAAGCTCCAGTTCGCGGTCAAAAAAAGCGTGCAAGCTTGGATACTTCGTGAAGAAATCATTCGCGTGCAGTGCTTTCGACTGAGACTTGATGCTTGTAATTTCATAATCTGCATTCGCTATCCCTGTCAACTTCTGAACGAGCGATGAGAAGCAAAGTGTCGCAGCGTTTCGAACCTATTAGTATTGAAGAGATAATGAAACGAAAAGTCAGCGTTAACAGATAAACATCAATCAATATATACAAAGTAGAAGCGATGGATGAAGCAAAACAAATTTAGCGCGAAGCGAGCGAACCGAAGAAAGTTGGAATCCACGGGCTGACCCACGACACGCGATTTACTGTTGCTGGGATAACAAGCCATAGTAGTTCTAGCGTTCGTAAACAGAACTAAGGTAACGATTGCCCAGCGCGTTTCATGTACATTTGTTAACGCGATGGAAAACTGAAGTGTAAAAAAGATACGTTGCAGAAAAAAGTTCGAACGAGGTCAAAATAAAGTAAGGACGCACCTCCCATTGCGGCGTGGCGCCCATTCCATTAATACATAGCTCCGCTCCTTGAGCAGCATAAATACTCGTTGCAAGAGATAAATCTCGATCTTTAAATATGACGCGAAGAACGTTAAATGCGTGTATTTGAGTAGAAAATAACTCTTCATCATCTTCCCGTTCTAACTGAAGTACCTTAAAAAGTTCCTCAATGGCGTATTTCAGCATTGGTCGCATTGACGAACTCTTTTCTGAAAGAAGAAGAGCTAAGAACGCGAAAGGAATACCTGCAGAGCGGCGAACGCGATCTTTCATGCTTAATTTTGCTTTGTTCACAATTTCTTCATTCAACAAAATCGTAAGCCAGCGCATAGGCAAAGCTGAAAGATTCCTCTCCGCAACATCGTAATCATCGAGGAGGCGCTCACATAGCGTGGTGAGACCAATGCGTGTTTTGTCTATTGCACCGGCGTGTTTGACCTCGAGCATCACCGATATGAGATGCTCACCCAAATGTTTTAGCGCGTCGCCGGAAAGAAGATCTGTGTGCTTTGTTTTCGAGGACAATGCACCGACAAGCAAACCGACTTCTTTCATTGTTAGCCACGATGCCGTAACAATCGTTTGAGCTTCTGGAGATAAGAAATCTTCTGTCTCTTCATTGTCAAAGTCAACTGCAGAATTTGCAGCGACGACAGCAGAGCCAGATACTTTTGAACTATCTTTACCACGAGCAACCTCAGATGCGGACACTCCTAACATATCGGGCGTCGAAATATTATCACGAGCTAATAAAGTCACACGAATAATCAAATCGATGAGTTTGTCAAACGTTCTTCTCAATTTTTCCTTGCTTTCACAATCACTTTGAATCGAATTAAAATCAATTTCTTCGAGCGCATATCTGCGTAACATTCGAGAGATGACAAAGAGAACATAATCTTCTTAGTATACAGATCTAGAGGAAAAGATGTCGCGATGCGAGCCAGAAATAAAAGAAAATGAGACCAAGATGTAACCACAGAATGCAATTGTTGAACGACTCAGTCCTGGCCAGGGTATATTATGGTTCGATTCAGCCAGCTTTTCTCATCAAAATGAGTACAGGAGAGGGAGCTATGACTCTTCATTGCCGTTCAAGATTTCCTTGCAAATGTTACATCGTGTCTTCTCCGAGAGAATTTTGCGTTGTCGAAAAAAAACAATCGTACCTTGCGAGGAGTAAAGGTCCGTGAGCTAAGGACTTTTTACAGGCGGCCAACACATCAATGCTTGCCAGTTGAACTTGAACTTCTATGAAGTCGTTCAAAATATCTGTGAAAAAAAGAACAAAGGATAAGGTCAATACGTATATAATATTGATAGAGGACGGATGCGTCCGTATGTCGCTCGTAGTAATAAAAAGAAAGAAATGATAGTTCTCAGGCTGACGTGCAAAGTTTCACAGCACACTAAATTGGTAGTGCACTCATACAGTACTAGCAATGTAGTCGGCATCACTGAACAACTCATTTACAAAAAAAAATACGAGCTGAAAAGAAGAGCTTCTTTCCAAACACCTCCCTAAAACTCACCGAGTAAAGAAAAGACTGGAGGCGATTGCGCGTCAGTCAATTTCTCTGGAACTGATACTGAGACTTCTGGAACAAGCGTAAAACTCCACTTTAATTCAAATACGTATTTCTTAATCCATAACCGCACTTGCAAAGCTGCTGCGTCTGATTCTTTTATCATTGGAGATAGAATCATTGATTTTGCCCAAGTCAAGTGCTTACGCAATTCAGCACCAGTTTCAACACCAGGCAACGGGGAAGGAAGAGCACTGAGCATATCAAAAGCAGATTTTCTTAGTCTGTCCCAAGAATCCAGTGATGCATTCAATAACACACGGGTGGCAGCTTCACTTTGCAAGAGCTCCTCAGAAAGTATTCTTGCGTAACCGTTATCGATTCCTTCTCCTTGTGGTGAAGATGTCACGTTTCGTGCGCACGATAAAATTTCAATTGCGGTCGCCTTGCGCTCGTACGGGGCAGCAGGATACAAGTTAAGGACGCTTTTTTTCAAAAGCCATTTAATGAAGTCCTCAGATGCGATCCTATGCTCGTCGTCAATGTATTTCTTTCTGAGCAAACCGAAATGAATTCTATCGAATAATCGCGAGATTGCGGATCGCAACGAATTCATCTGTGCTGAACTTTCCCTGTTTGTATTGTACGTTGAAAGAAAGTATGAATGTGTTAATAAAAAATAAAGAGTGAGGCGACATCGAATGTTCACACGGTGGAGAAAAGCGCTCAGAATGAGTAGGAGGTTAAGAAGCCTCAGGGAAGACGCCGTCAAAAGACTTCGTCAATCAGCCGACTTAACGAAAAAAATCTTCGTCACCGCGCTGTACTGAAAATATAGGAAATCAGATTCAAAACGTACCCGCGCAGATGATGCGGTAATATTCGCTTCAAAAGTGCCAACTCCTGAGCGCCTGGGAGTGTTTGAGAACTTCCCTTCCCTTCCCAACACAATAGTTCCATTGCATCCGTGCGCGAAATTTCGCACGAACTCAACGCTGCGGTTTCAATCATCGAGTGAGATACGTCAAAAAACGATCCATCAGCTTCTTCGTCATCGTAACTGCGTGCATTATTTGTTTCTGGGTGCAGCGTTTCGCCCTTGGATAATGTTTCTTTTCGTTTCTTTTTGCGTTCTCTCTTGTTATTCAAGCTTTTAACAACTTTGCTGCGAATGCGACCAAAAAGTTTTGGGTCGCAAAGTTGTGCGTTTCGAGCTGCTCTCATGATGGTGACGATTGCGCCCGCTCTGAGATGAGAACTGAAACTTTTGCTTCCGTCGCCGAAACTCAAAACTTCTCGAGCGAGCTCCGCGGCAAAAGAAGAATCTCCACCGTACTCCTCTTGAAAAGCGATCGAGAGAGCGTGCGTTGCAACGCTTCTCCTTTTCTTACCATCAGGCTGAATAAAAAACGGAAACAAAGCGTCAGTCCACCATCTTTTCCAGCTGATGGAAAATGATCTTTCTTCGACGCGGTATGACTTTGAAAGCTCAATGAGAAGCCAGGATGCGGATGGGCCGAGCGAATCATCGTTTGACATGACATCCAAAACATCTGAAAGTATTGTCGTTCGCATTCCCATTATGGCGCGCGATCCGAGCCGTTTTGCGAGCGCGGAGAGTGGTTTGAACCGTGATTTCCTCGCGCCACCATTCGCATTAAAAGTAAGATTTAATATGCTCTGAAAGGTTTCCAGACCCCAACGCATGCCGCTTGGGTCAAACTTTTTCTTGTCAGTCCCGAAAGCACAATCGCACAGAGCATCAAACGCACACGCAATCTCTCTCGTAGTCGAAGCAGTTGTATTAATGTCGTCCCATCGTGAAAGGAGAGCCTGCGAAACGCGACGTAGCAAAGCAAAAAAAGAGTCGTCTCGAGAAATTTCAGCGTCAATAAGTCTCTGCAATAACGTCGTGATTGCATTTATTGCGTGAAATATCGCGTGTGGATCTTCACAGCGCTCTAAAATAGTTAGCACCAATGGAAAGAAAACATCCCTAGCGAGACGAGAAGTCGATGACGATAACACTTCTGGAGCAAGAGCGACGACAAATCCTCTAAGAAAGTGCGCGAGTGCTAGATTCGATTGCTTTTCCACGTGATTACAAAACTGTAACGACATGCTCACATTGCCAACATGTGCTGTGTCTCCGTATTTAGTACTAGAGAATCCAAACGCCGCCGCGATTTGCTGCTCACTCGTCGTAGTCTCCTCGCCCGTATCGTCATCGCTTATTTTATCCAAGAGATGTGCCGCTAGCGCGGTTCCAATAGAAGTTCCGCCAAAAATATTGAATTCCAACGCATCAAAAAGTGTATTCAATACGATTCGTTCTTTTATAATCGCTCTGTTGTTAGCGTTCCTCTTTTCTTTTTCAGCACCTTCGCATTGACAAAAATCTCTCAATAGTCTTTGCGTCAACGTGGCGACGTCTGTACACGCGGCAACATTTGACACGTTTCTCCCATTCTTAATATCTTTCATGACTGTATCAAGAATCCATTTGCATAGTCGTATCATCAAATGTGCGTTATCATCGAGTGCAGCGTTGAATACTGGTACTACTCTATTTTTAGTAGTAGTGTCGTCATCTTTCTTTCGCTGGCGGCGTTCTGTTCTGGCGTACAAGGACAAAAGCATGGAAACCGCAGGCACGTACTCCAATGCTGCATCAGCGCTCACATCCTCAAGTTTCTCTAGAAATGCATCGAGATACGCTCGCGTCTCTTCGCAGAGTACGTTCGAAACAGAGACCGCTTGTGGTGACAATAATGATGATGAGCTTTTTTGATTATTGTTTTTGGTGTCGATATTGAAATACCGACTGAAACCGAGGAGGATGGATTTTTTGTGTCTCGAAGCAAAGTTTTGCGGGAGATGCCAATACACGCGAATCAAGGTGCGAGCGAATCTCTCGAACGTCAAATTATCATCATCCTCGTCGCTGCTTTTCAATAACCATTCCGCCACCTCTTTAGAGCAGTCTTTGTCGTCGTTCATAAGGAAAGTCGAGTCAATAAATTCGTGGTAGTTAGCCGTCTTCCTCAATTCGTCCGCCAAGATTGCGACTGAGTTTAAGGCTTCGCGACGTTGAAATGATGATGATGATGATGATAATAGTGATACGTTTCCTTTGAGTTTGCGCGAGGCCCGCTCGGCGTGAAGACCGAGTGGCATTCTGTTTCGTTTTCTTAAAGGGCTACGCCTCCATCATCTTTTCTTTTCGATGCGATAATTTTTTTTTATGGCGGCTATACGAGTACATACTGTGATGCAGAGGCTCTTTTTTCAACTGATTCTATGCACGGTACTATTATTTATTCTAACGTATACGCGGATATAGACTTTGAGACGTCGGCAATAACTACAACGGAGTCGTCGACGAAATCACCCGTGGCTATCGCAGACACCTTCAAACCGTGCTCGATTGTTTCCAGAACGCCTCCTGTTTCGAGCACTTTGTTGGCACTCTCTTCGCGTTCGAGCGTCCAATCCCAGATGACTATTTTTCCATCCAAACCTCCAGAGATGATTTTCGATCCCTCGTGTCTAGGCAAAAATTGCGCGTAAGAACACGCGTGGGTGTGACCGAATCGAGAACCATCCTCTTTCATCGCCTCGCCTAAGTGTATGGCGGAGAAATTCTGTAAAGGCATGGCGCTGCCGCCGCTCTTCTTTTTGCCGTTGGACGTATTCTTCTTTGAGGAACCTGTTTTACCATCTAAATCTAATACCGAGACAATACCATCACCTCTTGCCACAACGCACAAACGTTTCATGCTACCAATGCTAATATTGCTGTTAATGCTACTACTATTAATACTATTACTACCAACGAACGTATCCTCCTCCCAACATTTCATGGAGTTTATGAACGGCGGATTGAACGCCGTAGACGTCGATTCAACGAACGCTTCGTTTCCTTTTCGTGCCGATTGCACCTCTTTTATTTTCCACACGTTTAGCTCTTTGTTCTTGCGATTAATCTCCCATTTTTTCACCGTACAGTCGTATCCAGCAGAGATGATCTCCTCAGGTTTGTGCGCTCGAAAGCTCACAGCCGTGGCGCACCCGCTCGAGGCGTCGCCGTGCGCGTTCTTAAACGTTTGCATGAGTGGGAATTCTTCTCCTCCATCTTCTCTCATCGCTAAACTCACTACGTTTACATCACCACTGTCGTCAGCTACGGCCATCCTGTGGCACTTTGCATCAAGCGCTAACGCACTAACATCGTCTGAAAAAGTTCTCGAAAATATTTTTGACTTTGTTTGTTGTACGTCGTCGTCGTTCGAGGAGGAGGAGGAAGTAGTTTTACGTCTGTCGTGCATTTCGAGCACCGCGTTACGGGCAAAATAAACGTATCTTTCCGGATCTATTGCATCGAACAAACACGCTCCAATCTCCTCGCCTTTGAATCTCCACTTTTGTTGTTGTTGTTGTTGTTGTTGTTGTTGTTTTTCTTTTCCTTCAATGTCTTTGTTTCGGGAGACAGTTGATAAACGCAAGTCGGTGATGAAAACGTGGCCGCACTCTGTTCCCGCGAGAACAAGCGAGGATTGACGAGCGCGATCGACGCAGAGTGTGCCTTTCCGTATGGTCCCTGGCATGTCATTTACGAGCGTTCGTGAACGACTCGTGGTCGTTGTAGTCGCTCCGCCGCTCATTCTAAACAAAAATACGCGAGTAATTTTTAGTAAAGATGAGAGCGCGAATGAGTGAGGAAAACGCGCGAGGGGGACAGACAAATCACAACAACAAGGAGAGGGTATGAATCGAAACTTATATATTTTGTTAATCGTACATGTACAGATAGGCATTTTCGATATCATTATTCAACGCGAACAGACACTATTTCTCCTTCATTTTCTTCATTCTTTTGGAATGAGCTTTCTTTCAGGCGTTCCTGGACGCGGCGCCGCACGACTGAGCGTCGTCGCTCCACCTTGAGAAGATAGGTCGCCGCCTAACAAATCTCTATAATCCAACTGTTTATCGCCGTTGATATCCAAACGCATAAACTTTCTCCTAATTTCTTCTACATCCTCTGAATCTACTTTACCGCTCGCTAATAACATGGCGACGAGGAAATCGAATTCGCTCGCGTACCCTTTCTTTCCACCGATATCAATCAGCGTTTGCGCAGTGAGCTGAAAAGATTCCACGGCGGACTCATCCTCCAACGATTGGTACAACGTGTTCTTCGCAATCAACGATAACGAGTACGTCACCAAACCTATCGAGCACAAGCCATATGCACACGTAAAAAGTCTACCGGGGTCGGTGACGGGATAGATATCCCCGTAACCAACAGTTGTTGTGGTGACAACAGCCCAATAAATACAATCGAGATACGTGTGTCCTTCGATGGCGTGGAAAATCGCTGCTCCGGAAATCACCACCGCGAGAAGCATTCCTACGGCGTACCACACAGAATTTTTTCTCATGCTTTGGATATCTTCGTTCACTTTTTGCGTTGACTTTGCGTGGCTGCCTTTTTGCAACAAGTTTGGTTCGTACTCTTCCGTACCTTTCATTTTATGCGACGAGACGATGGCTTCTCGCAAGGTGACCAAGTCCTCTTCAATTTCGCGGCTACGCTTTTCTTCGAGTTTCCCTCGAACATCTTTCGCCTTGACGAGAAACCACATCGTCAAACGATCAAATACAGAAGCAACGATTACAATTCCCGTAAATATCAAAACCATGATGTATATTTTACCGCCGTCGGAGACTGGGTAATAATCGCCGTACCCGATGGCCATGATGGTTACAGCGACGAAGTAAAACGCTTTCACGAAGGAACCACTAAACGCCGGTTCGTTCGGATCCGTCATCAGAATAACCACCGATATGCCAATGTAGCAGGCAAAAATAGGCAAGGTCCAATCGATGACGAAGTTTGCTAACGCACTTCTCTCGCTCCGTTTATTCTTCGCGTTTAATCTCCACTTAGACAAATGGTCCACCAGCCTTCTCCTCCGAAAAGGAAACGTTTTGTTGGTGGAATCGTCGTGCGCGTCACCACCATACTTCGTGGACGGCGAGCCGTTGTTCGAACCACGACCAATCCCTGATGAACGCATGGCGTACGGATCGTACGCATCGTCGTCTTCGAACGAGTTGTCGTTCGAGTTACTCTTGCTCACGGTCCCGTACGTGGACGCGCCTTGGGTTATAGATTTCTTTTCAGCCATCCTCGCGTTCTTTTTGTCCTTCACGAATTTTGTGTTTACGAGACGATTTTACGAATACGAGGATTCTTTATTTATGCTTAATTATATATACACTCGCTCGATCGACGACGTAAGAACGACGACGATTCTTTTATTCACTCTGTCTGCTTTTGTAGGAGTGAATGAAGTGCGCGTGTTGCTCCTTATTTATAGTGCGGAGATGATTAAAGAAATTGGCCGCGGTCTCTTTTTTTTTTACTTTGGTGTTTAGGGTGGGGGTGACAAAACGAGGAAAACGAAGAGAGCAAATTTCCCCCAGTTTCGTTTGATTGATGCACACGCCACAAAACGAAGAAGACAGAAAACATACAAACATCATGTTTTTCCGTATTCTCCCCTCTCTCTTCTACTCCTACGTATCGTCGTTATCACAACAACAACAACAACAATTATCACAACAACAACAACAACAAAAGAGTAATAATAACTTTCCTTTGCCTCCTCAACTGTGCATTGCGCTCGTGTTTCTTCTCATCGACGCTCTGAAATTTGTTTTCCACGAGAAAACGGGCGAAATTTGGTCGTTACAGAGAAGAATAAAAACTTTAAACAACACGATCGGAAGAGAAGCAGACGAGAAACGAAAAGAGGAGCTGAGGAAGAAAGAGAAAGAGTTGCTGACCAAACGAACGCCGTTGATGCGAAAACTAATGAGCTTTGGACACTATCTCTCGTGGTTAAAGTTTCTCATCTCCTCAGCCTTCATAAAGAATTTCTTCGGTGTTCCTCTCTTCGAGGTGCCGAGAGTTTTAGTCTGGCCATTGGGAAGATTTTTAGCGTTTCCTCACGGTAACACCTTTGAGTTTGGCCAAATAGCGGTCATTCCGTGGGTGTGTCTCTCCAGCGTGTGTAGCGTACAACTGACGAACGTGTTGTTGGGACCGTTTATTCTTATGTGCTGCTCTTCTTCTTTGGTCGTTTTTGGTCGTCGGCGCCGAAGAGATTTGACTTTGTAGCATAGACGTTAGTTGGTACTTTATTAACAGAGATGAGTCCGACGACTGACTCCTTTACGCGCGCGGGTGTGTAACTGATAGCGTCGTCGTCGTCGTCGTCGTCGTCTTCGTAGATTATTATTAGCGTTTAGTAATAGAGAATAGGAACTTGAGAGTTTAACAAAACAACAACCTTTTGTGACCTTTTCTTCTTCTTCTTCTTCTTCTCCTTCTTCTTCTATCAAACCTCACTCTCTTTTCCTCTGCTCTACGAAAAACATAAGATGGGATTCCAAAAGTCCTCCGCGGCTGGTAAGAAGAAGAAGAAAAAGAGCAGCGGCAGCAGTAACAGTTCGTCCGCAGTGAAGATATCGTCGCAAACGCCAATTTTCGGATCCATCGAAGACGGCGACGAAGAGGAATTCGATTTGGTTTTACGAGAGAATCCCGACGCCATCAGCGAACGTAACAAAAACGGTTGGAGTCCTTTACACCAAGCGTGCTTCTCGGACAGAGCAGAGTTTGCGAGAAAACTCGTCGAGCTAGTCGGCGAAGAGAACAGAGTTGCTTACATCAACGCGCCGTGTAAAGATGGAGATACTCCTTTGCACTACGCCGCCTGTCAAGACGCCGTCTCGTGCGTAGAATTCTTACTCTACCAAAAAGGCATAGAGTTAGAGTGGAAAGACTTGGACGGCGAAACAGCCTTGGACGTTGCGCGGCCGAAAGCGAAGAGATTAATAAAGGAAAGATTAGAAAAAATAGCAACAAACAGTACAGACGAGGCGGTGATGATGACGACGTGATTGAGAGAGGTAAGAAGTTCCTCAAAAGGATTCTGATTTTTCTAGTCGCTGCGCGCCAATTGTCAGTGTATCGTTCGTAAAAATAAAATGAACAGTACTGTAACCGAGTATATGAAACTACATCTTATTCTTCTTCTCTTCTATTCAAAGTGTTTCTTACTATTCGAAGAAAAGATTCTCCCTGAAAGCGTGCGTCGCGAAATCTGGAGAGCTGAGATGCACTCTCCGAAACGCGTTGTGTTCTTGTTGTTGTGGCGGTTCGTGCGCCATCTCCTCTGCTCCTTCCTCCTCTTGCGCATCGCGCGATGACGCTTTCTTTTTAAGAGTACTACTAATCCCTCCCAGACCCGCTGCATTCCAAGCCATACCAGTCAAGATGACAAACATGAACGAAAGAATAACATTCTCTCGTCTGCGTGCCTGCGCGCGACTGTTTTCAAACTCCTTCAGCGCACCCATCAAGGCGTGCTCGGACTTTGTGAATCTATCCGCTTGCCTCTCCGTTTCTTTGTCGCACTTCGACGCAGATTTTTCCATCCTTCTCGCGGCTTCATTCAACGCGTTCGAAGAGTTTGTCACCACCGCAGCAATCTCATCGATTTCTTTATTTAAATCGTCCAACGCACCAGCGTATCGCTCGTTCAAGCTTTCGATGTAACGGTCAAGCACAGATTGGTTCAATTCCAAATCTTTCACTTTCTGCGCGAGTTTACGGAAAACGTTTTCGGAACCTTTACCGCCTCCTCCGGGTTGCGAAGCCGCTGCGGCCGCTGCTGCCGCCGCCGCTGCCGCCGGCGTCGAAGCACCTTCAGATGAAGAAGCAGAAGCGCCGCTCTCGTTCGATTTCGTCTTATTGCTGAGGGACGACGATGATGGCGGCGGTTTCATCTGGCCAGCAGATGAGGCGTTGGAATTTTCTTCACTCGTCGCGTCAGCCTCGGGAACTTCCGTAGCAAGCGTTGCGTTCGCAGAAGTAGTGGTAGTAGCAGTGCTAGAAGAAGGGGTGGATGTGCCACTATTCTCTCTCGTGTCGCGCGAAGACTTATTGGCTGTTGCCGCCTGCTCATCCTTTGAGGGCAATGTATCTTGCATCGCCGCGTTCACTTCCTCCTCGTTCACTTCATTTTTTTTCACATTGTTGGTGGCAGCAGCGACCGACTCGCCGCCGGGTGAATCAGTTTTACTTGTACTACCACTACCATCACTACTACCTTTCGAATTCTTCTTTGTTTTCAAATCTTCTTCGCTTTCCCGAGCTGACACATCGGTAGTACTCGAAGGCTTATTCCCACCATTATCAGTTGCATTCTCGTTATTCCCGTCGCCGTCGAGGTTCTCGTCGCGAGTAATTCCCACAACATCGGCGTCGTCAACATCAGACAAGGCAGAACCGTCCAACGCATCGTTGTTGCTATTCTCTCCTTCCTCGAAAGATGCCGATGCTTCTGCTTCCTCAGTCTCGTCCGTTTCGCGAAACAATTGCTCTACTTCCTCAACCTCTTCTTGTAACCTCTCCATTTCTTCCCGAAGCGTCTCTTTGGCATCTTTACCGTGAACGCGAAAAAGAGAAACCGTACAAAAGTGATGAGATCCAAAATGCGTCAAGAAGCGAAGCTGTACGTATCGCACCCATTCGTTCGCGGGAATGGAAAACTTTTGCGGCTCTCTCGACCGCGAGGCTTCACAAGTAGCGAGCTTTTTCCAACCGTCCTTATCGCTGTGATGACCGTCCGTACCCCAAATTTCAAAGTCGTGCATGCCGGAAGAGTGAAATTCGTAGTCGGCGACGATAACTTGTGTCAAAGTTGCTTCTTCGGAGAGTTCGACAGTTACCCATTTGCTTTCTGCGTTGCACGGAGATATGTAATACGAGTCCATATCTTCTGAAAGCATCGCAGAAGCGTGCTTCGACTCCTCGTTACTCGAGATAACTTTTGCTCCATTTCGGACCGAGGCTAAATTATACTTTTCTCGGTCTTCTTTGGTGACGGATTGAGGATGTATAATTTTATTGGCCATGTCATCATCATCATCATCATCGTCATCGTCTTCATCATTTGCATCGCTTGCTTTGCTGTCTTCGCTGTCAAGATGGTTGTTCTCCTTCGAATCTGCAACGTTATTATGCTCGTCAGCACTGCTCTTATCAATCTCCGCTTCTACTTTCATGCTGCTCTCAGACGACGAAGCCGCCGCGTTCACATCTAATGCGGATGTTTCAGATTCCTCGGATTTTTCCGCCGCGCTCTTTGTATGCTCAGTCTCATCGGCCGCTTTTTCGATGCCGTCATTCCCTGCGTGCTCTTCGTTTCTATTTGTCTCCGTTTCTCTGTCTCCTTTATTTTCGGAAGTCTTTGCACTCGACGCCGTCTCCTTGTTCGCGACTTGTGCTTTTTCAGTCTTCTCGATGTCCGTTTTCTCGTTCGCACCCTTTTCATCTCCATCAGAAGCTTTTTTCTCCGACGATGCAGTGGTAGATGATAATGACGACGACGACGACGACGACGACGACGCTGATGCTGCAGACTGTTCCTCCGCGAGAGTGGCATCATCCGAAACGGAAATTCCGGATTTGGTGGATTCATCTGCTTCCTCTCCAGGTGTAGACGAGTTCAGGTCTTTCTCGCCGTTGCTCGCGACCACCACCACCGGTTGTTGTTCGCCGCCGCTGCTAATATTCTCGCCACTTTTCGTTGCTTTTTTAGCCTTCTTCTCCAACGCTCGTTTTTGCTGAAGTTGTTCTTGCACGGATGTTTTGTACGCCTTCAATGAGGGCAAGACTTCGCGCTCTGTCTTCTCCCTCTTTTTCAACAGCGGCACGGGACCAATCTTTTCGTCTTCGTCGTCGCCTTCGTCGCCTTCCTTCTGGACGTCGTAAACGCAGAATTCATCTTCTAACGGTGACTTTTGCAGTACGAACGAGGCAAATTCTACGCGCGAGTACACCTTCGACCGTCGCTCGGCGTATTCCTTTTCCTTTTGTTTGTTTGATTCCTCCGCGGTGGCGTCTTTAAGAATAGTTGCCACCACGGGAGGCGCTCCTACTTCTGTGGTGCCAATTTCTCCAGCTTTCCTCGCGGCGTTGTCAGCAGAAGAGACCCCGGGTTCACTTGCCTCTTTTGCGAGCACGTATTGAACAAAGACCGATTCCTCATCGTTGAAAATCAAAAATGAGAGGAGGAAGAGAAGAAGTGCGCCCCATCGACGCGTCGCGCGTGGAAATTGTTGGCGCATCATTTTTGTTTCAGTCGATTCTCTCGGTGACGATTCTCTTTCTTTCCTTCTCTCTCTCACGTGGGAGTAATCGCAAACATGATGTTGTATCTGGCGCGTTATGGCTCTGTTTCACACTCACTTCTTCTTCTTCTTCTTTTTCCCTTCGATAATGATAACAACCCGGAGTTTTGCTCTCCACTACCTTTTCTCGCTGTTCGCTGTTGAATGCGTTGAATTTTTGTGGGTGCAGGTCACGTCGTTTTTGCTGACTTCTTCTTAAAATGTTTCCTCTCCTCCTTTCTCTCGTCAAAATCGAAGCTCCCTCTCTCGGGAGATACAAAAAACACGCAGCAGGTGCTCACTAACAACAACAACTACTATTATCAAACGTATAATAATATAAAACGAGGAAAGAAAGATAAAGAAAAAGTGAATAACGAGTAACAATGTCGTCGGCTGCGAAGGCGGTTTCGCTCAAGTGTAACGTCTGCGGCCTTCTTTTGAAAAGCGTGGAGGAGTGTCAAACGCACGGGGAGATGACCGGTCACGCCGATTTTGCAGAGTCAACGGAAACAATAAAAACGATGAAGTGTCGAGAGTGCGGGAAACGATGCAGAAACCTAGAGGAACAGAAATTGCACGCGAACTTTAACGAAGGTCACAGCGTGTTCGTTCCGTGCGAAGAGAGCGACAACGTGGTACAAACGGCGAAGGAGTTTCGAAAGATGGAGAACGACATGCGCGAAGACGCCGGGTTGCCTCTCAAGAAGAAAAGCTCAAATAAAGACGACGACGTCATGATCATCGACGATGACGACGACGACGACGACGACGACGAAAAAGTTGAGCCAGAAGTTTCGAAAGAGATGGTTGAAAAGTTAAAGGAGCTGGGATTTGCGCACAATCGATGCGTGCGCGTTTTATTCGCGACGCAGTCGGATTCAGTCGAGCAGTGTGTGCAATGGCTCGCCGAACACCAAGACGACCAAGGAATGGACGAACAACTGCTCGTTTCGAAGAAGAAAGCCGCGGCAGCGGTGAAGAAAAAACTTTCGAAAGAAGAAGCGCGCGTGGCTGCGGAGAAACTTCGCTTAGATGTCGCCGAAAAGAAAAAGAAGGAAGAAGCAGAGTTGGAAAAAGTGCGAGAAAAAGAACGCATACGGTCTGGAAAGGAACTCTTAGAGGCGAAAAAGAAAGAAGAAGCGCTGCAGTTCAAACGAAACGCAGAGCTGCGACGAATAGAAAAACAAGAAGAAGAGAAAGCTCGTGAGAAAATTAGAGTGAAACTCGAGGAAGATAAGAAAGAGAGACGAAGGAAACTCGGTTTGCCGGAAGAGTTGACGCCGGAGGAAATCGAGCGAGAGAAGAAACGAAACGAAGAAAAGGCGCGAAAGGTGAAAGAGGAGGTGGAAAGAAAAGAAAAACAAGGCGTGGGAGTCGTGCGCCCCGTGCAACTCGCGGAGAATTTGCGAAAAAACCTCGTCGACGTGAAGAAGAAGCACAACGATACCGATCCCGCTGGCGTGGAAAGGTGCTACAAAACGCTGTTAGCTTATCTAGGTAACATCGCGAAAAATTTTGAATGCGAACCGAGCGACGAGGCGTACGAAAAATACAGAACACTCAAAGTAAACGGCAAAGCTTTTTCGGAAAGAGTGAAAGCGTTCGATGGCGACGTGTTTTTGAAAACGTGCGGCTTTTGCGAGCAGAAGAACGACGCCGGCGAAGACGTTTTACATTTGCCAAAGGAAAAAATATCGCTCGCGGAACTCCAACAGGCTGGAATAGAAATCGATAACGCCTTGAAGAACCCATTCTTTGGAGTTTTGTAAATACTATACGAAAATAGGATTTAGCGCAAATGTTATTACTTACACATACAACTTGGGGATAGATGGTCGTCGCGCGTGTAATAAACTCGCACTTTTGAAAAATCGAAAAACACTTGAAATAAAAATACACGAACACAAAAGACGTCAAAATATCGCTGCTGCTTCTTGCGTCCTGTGAGCGCGCCGCGACGAACCTACTTGAACGTACCAAAGGAGACGCTGAAGACGCGCGATGGATAATAATGAAGCGCCTGTTATTAAAACAACCGAAGAAGTGAGCATTAAGCCGGTATGCGCGACCGTCAAGGAGAGAAGGATTCTCGTTCCTATCGATATCGCTTCTCACCAGCACTCGAAGATATCAACAGAGTTTGTGTTGAAGCATTTGATCAAGCCGAAGGAAAGCAGTATTCATTTCTTGACGATTATACCGAGGAAAGAAGTGAGCGAGTACTCGAGCACTTTGTCACAGAACGCCTCGCGTTGCAAAGCAACTGAACTCTCTATTGAACGATGGTTCAGGGAGATTTGTGAGAAAAATGAAGTCGCGTTTTCGGTGGAAGCAGTGGAGTTGGCAAAGATGTCGAATAAAACAATATCGTCAATCATTTGCGAACGATGCCTTCGTTTCTCGGGGAAAGTATACACTCTCGTCGCGTTGGCTGCGCACAACAGAAGCGGCATTGCAGAATTCTTTCTCGGAAGTGTTTGCAAATATGTCGTCGCAGACGCGTGCATCCCCGTATGTGTTATCAACACAGCTCCACAAATAAAAGAAACGGCTTGAAGTGCATGTGTGTGTGTGTGCGTGGTTGTAATAAATAAGCGTACTGTAGCTAGTTTACTAGTGAGACAAAGTTTTGAAGCTACTTACTATTGAGTACACAATTCTAATTACTATCATCTTCCTCGATGCGGAATTCCGGCGCTTTATCGCTACCCGATATGAAATACCACGCAAAGCTCGGCAGTCTTAATACGCTTGGTCTCTCCCGCTTCTTCGCGACGACGACTGCAACTTTCTTCGTTACAGATGTTTTCTCGCTTATCTTTTCTGCTCTCTCAGTACCGCTATGGACTTTATCGTTCCTTGCTAATTCCACGTCTTGACCGATGTTACTACTATCTTGCTCGAGAAGAAATCGTCGTCTCAACTTCTCGTTCTCGCGTCTTATCTCTTCATTCTCAGTCCGCAATTTCTCCACAACCTTCACCGCCGCGTCCTTTTGTCTCTCAGCTTCCTCCATTTTCTTGTGCGACTCTCTATCTCGCATCTCCGCGTTCTTCTTCATGAGACTTGCGAGTTCTAATTCCTCTTTTACCGCTCGTGGAGACATCATCATTTGGTGTTGATGTTCGTGGCGGTGTTCTACATTCCCTCGCGTGTCGTTTGTATCTGGCGCAGAATCCTTTCCCTGTCCCTTCTCTTGCTCTCTCTGGTTATGCATATCTTCCAGTTTAGTTTCCAAGAGCGCATGTTTCGTTTTTAATTCAGTATTTTCTTCTCGAAGACGATTTAATTCAACCTTTGTCGCACTCAAATCGGCAAACATCACCAGCACCTTGTCTTCGGCTTTCTCCAACGCTTCCTTCATGACGCGTATTCGTTCTGTTTCTACATTTGTCATTTCCTCGTTTTCGTTCGCCTTTTCTTCACCGCTATTCGCGTTACTCTTTCTACCCTCTTTCACTAGTTGTAACGCATCCGCGAGCTTTTGTTTGGTTGCGTGTAACTCTGTCAAGGCAAACTTCCCATTCGTCGCCTCTCGTCGCTCTCTTTCAATCGCCACTTCTGCTCTTTGCAATCGCTCCGACAAGTCCTCGCACGCTTCAGCAATCAGTTTTGGACGCTCTATATCTATTTCTTTCCGTACTTGTTCATTCAATCGCTCGTTCTCCTCTTCCAGGGAGGCGAGTTCGCTTATGCTGTCTGCGAGTGCCGAGCGCAGGTCTCGATTCGTTTCCAAAAGAAGCGTCGTGGATGTCTGCGTAGTCGTTTGTGTCCTTTGCGAATGTATTGGATCTGCCGCTATTCGACTCTCGATTTTATCAATTTTGGTCCCCACACTCGCTTGCGACGGTGAAGGTGAAGTAACCGCAGTTGTTGTTGATGTTGTCGTATTTTCTTCTGCCTCGTGAATAAAATGCAACTTTTTTTCAGTGACTTCATCTCGTTCTTCTTCTATCTCTGCTTCGGCTGGTATTGAATCGGTTGACTTTGTCTCATTTAGTGTTGATTTCGGGACCACTTTCTTTGCTGGCGTAGGCGTTGGTGAGAGTATAGGAGATGGAAACGGCGAGTTTGTTATTACTTCGACAGACTTTTGAATTTCGTTTTTACGAGTGAAGTGGTCTTCAATAAATTTCGGTGTTTCTGGTGTGTCCGCCAAAGCCGCGTCATTAGAAGTTTGGCGAGCGGCACTTTGCGGAGTGTTATTGTTGTTGTTGTTGTTGTTGTTGTTCTGATTCGAGTTCTTCTTTTTCTTTTTCTTACCACTCCCCATCGCTGTCGCGTTACGTTACGTTGCGAGCAACTTTTTGTTCAGTTTTGTGCGTGTTTGTTCCAAAACAAACAACAAAAAAGTTTGGCTTGATTTTGAATTTTTTGCGACAGCCGACCAGACAGACACACAAAGTTTTCAAAAATTCAGCGCGCTCTGCAGAGCGCTTTGATAAAGATGGAGACTCAGGGGTCCTTTTTGAACGGCGCGGAGCCTTCTCCTCCTCTTCCTGATGCAACGAAAGAAGCGGAGAAAGAAGAGACGCGAGAAGAAGAAGAAGGAGAAGAAGAGCAGCAACAGCGAGTGGAAGAAGAAGATTTCCCCGGGGAGGAGGAAAAGAAGGAAAGAAGTGAAATGAACAAAGAGGAAGAGGGAGGAGACGAAGAAGCACCGACGACGACGACAACAGAAACAGAAACAGACGTGAAGAAGGCGAAGAAAAAGAAGAAAGGGAAGAAAGCAGTCTTCAACCAGGTTTCGCCGTTCGTGCGAAACGTCGTGAACCTTTTGCGGCAAGCCGAATCGACGGAACCGTACTTCACCACGCCGACGTGGAGGAGAACGCCGTTCGAACCGATTCCTTACAAAGCCTTAAAGAAGTACGAACCGGCGCCGGATATGCCAGAACTGGACGCGAAATATATCGAAGAAAAGTTAAATACGTCTTTACCATCCGGGTGGACGGACATTCCGCCGATTCCGAAGGAGTTCCAAGACGTGTTAGACGCGCACCGACAAAATCGTGTTCCACTGTGTCCATCACAAAAGTCATCGGCGAAAGAGGAGACGATTAATGGTACGCACGATTATTGCAACACGAACGGGGCTATCAACGGTACGACCGATGTTGAAAAGCCGCAAACGCTTAGCTTTGAAGAGTTACCGGCGTGGGCGAAGTGGGCGCGACCAGATGTTTCGAATCACGTGCCCTTGAAACTGGGCGAAGATATCGAGATTCGGCATTTATGGGGTATGGACTGTTACACTCGCGCGGCGGTTCTAGCGGCAGTTTCGCAAGCAGAAGGATATCAGGGACCAGAAAATATCAAGAAACGAGAAAAGTTTTTGACGAAAAAGCTCATGCCAAAGGTGCACGCGTTACGTGAAGAAGGTTGGGATATGGAGAAAGCTGCGCAAAATCTCGCGGAAGACTCGGAGAGAGAACGGGATGTGGAAACAAAAGGTGCGGCAGAGTGTTTGATTCGTGCAATTAAAGAGATTGACGAAGCCGAAGTGCACACAAAAGACGGGAAGAGATCTGCGAAAGATCCGCAACAAACGGGCGAACAAGCGCAGCAGCTCACAAGCGCTGCTTCAAAATTAGGTCGAACTACCAGGAGCGGGAACAATGAAGTCATTACCACCACAACTACTGCTGCCGATATTAACAACAGCGGTTTCGAAGAAAGTGTATTGCCGGATGAAGAGGGACCTACCGATGGAATCGATGCGGAGCGAACTCAAACGAACGGTGCGGCGACGGCAATGGACGTCGACGAGAACGTCGACATTGTTTCCGCTAAAAATAGAGCGGAAGTGAAGAACGAAGAAGAAGAAGGAGAAGGAGAAGAGATCGATCCGCGAACTTTGCGGCGGCATTATCGATTGCATCCAAAAGGCGTAGGTGTGGTTTGCATCCGTAAAGAAGGTTTACAACCGGGTATGTTTGTTAATCATTATCTCGGCGAGATGTATTCTCCCTGGCGATGGTACGAACGTTGCGACGCGATGAAGAAGCGCAATCCCAATCAAGAGCTTCCCTCGTTTTTTAATATCACTTTGGAGAGACCGAAAGATGACGTTCGAGGTAAAGATACGGTATTCGTAGAAGCCATGCATGAATGCGAATTTGCTTCTCGAATGTCACATTCTTGTGCGGGGAATTGTCAAACCACGGTAATTTCGCACGAGGGTAAGCTTTCAATAGGAGTTTATACCAACTCCAAGATCGAATGCGGCGAAGAGTTGTGCTGGGATTATTCGTGTGTGACGGAAAGCGAGAAAGAATTTCGAGCGGCTATTTGTTTGTGTTCGAGTCCTAACTGCCGTGGTTCGTTTCTTTCTTACGCGGGGAGTTCCACGTTTACCGCGGTGATGAACGAGAAGCACAACTTCTTGCATCGAAACGCTATGCTCTGTCGAGCGTGCTCGGAACCGCTGACTGATGAAGATTTAGCTCTCCTCTCTGATTATGGCATTCGAGATTCCGCATTGAATACCCTCTCAGGTGAAAGAGCACCAGATTGGCTCGTAAAGTGGGCATCTTTGATTTTGCGATATGTGCAATTGGAGGAGAAATTACTTCCCGAGGCGCTGTGCAATCTGCCCATGCAAAAGGGAGTGAAGTATAATCTAGAAGGGGCAAAGGCTGAAACCTACGGTGTCGTCGCAACGCGATTACAGAATATTGTCGTAACACTCGACAAGATCAAGTACTTCTTGAGACAACCTGAGCAGTCCGATAAACCTTTCATGCGGGAAGCTACTGAGGCGGATATCATCGAACATTTGTGGACAGGTTCAGAATCGATTCTCGTGCGCGCGATTGGCGCACTCTCGAAAGCGTGCGGTATACTGAAGAATGTACCTCGAAGAAAGGGTTCGCGAGACACTAGGGCTGCCGTCGTGGAAACGAGCACTGCTCCTGCGGAAGTATTACCACCGAAAGTTGAGGAGATGGACGCGAATCTTACGTTAACTACGACGGAGGAGCCGATGAAAGAAGAAAAAATCGAAGAAGAAGAGGCACAGAAAGAAGCGAGCCAGGGAGAAAAAATATCAGATGAAATTGTGACGACGACGGCGGCGGGGACGACAACGACGACAACGACGACGGCAACTCTCACAATCGCGACTGTAACAGAAGAAGGAGAAAGAGCGAATGATTTTGCTCCAACTGTAACAGAAGAGATCACGAAAGAACAAAATTCTGGCCCAGTGGATGACTCAACTGCGGACGACCACGCTATTGCTATGGCGTTGTCGGAAGGATACGATCTCCCTCCTTTGAAAAAAATAAATACGAATCAGGCATCCACACTGGCTGCTGTTCCGTCATCAGTTGGACAAGATGAAGTTCCAAACACCATCTCTGCGAAGAAGATAAAGGAGAAGAAAACGACCCGGACTTTTACGGGTAATCCGACACAGGTTCTCGACGACATCATCGCAAAATCGAAAATGACGCCGTCGACGGCGAGCGAAGCCAAACAATGGCTCGCTGAAGTATCGGATTCCATTCGAAACTTGGGTATCGAACACTGCGCGTGCGCAGATCTTCTACTCATGTACGCGCGTACTCAGCGATGGTTCACGCCTGAAAAGTTTGTCGGCTTCATGTCGCCTCCCGTGCAGCTTCGCGAACACGATCCAGGATGTAAACAAACGGCGAGCAAAATTTCTATTCACGTAAAAAATACACTTACGAAAAAGTATCAGCCGCATTACCCGTGGGGTCAAATGTGCTCGTGGTTTAAACAAACAATTTACGACCCGACTGCTTCTCTTTCCGCCGACAGACGAGGTACTCTGTCGTTGCCAGATGTAGAATCTGCGTACAACAACGGCGGCGCCTACGTGAAAACGGATCGAAAACAATTGTTCCGAATTTTGCGAGAAAACGCGTCGAGAAATTGGCCGACAACAATGCAGTGGAGTTTTAAAAACTACGCTAAGATGTATGGCTCGCCGTGGTTTGACGACGCTTTGCGAGAAACGCAAGCGGATTTTGCTGCTTTGAAAAAAGGACAGGAGCAGGACATGGGGATGCGCGAGACCAAAGAACAGACGTTTGGATTTTTAGACGAGGTCGAAGGATTGATGTCAACTGGTACGACATCCTCTGTTGGTTTCGCGAGAACATTTAGGAAGAAGAAGCGCGGTAAAACTAGTGCAGGAATAGGGAAGCATAAGAAGGAAACGGCGTCGGTGGCGAAGCCGGGGGCGCAACCGAAACAGCCTGGTCAGAACAACAACAAGAAGAAGAGATCTTTAAACCATTTGTACGCGAAAGGCCCAGATGGGAAAGCGTTTAAATGTGGCACTTGCAGGACTTGCATGAACCCTAAGCTGAAGAAACGGTGCATAAACACGCCGCTTTTGGAAGATGTGGATGTCGGTGATGTCAAAGTGGAAGATTTAGCACCAGGCGCCGTGGTGTATGGTACGACAATTGACTCTTTGATGACGATGCTGTGTTCAAAATGCCAAAGCGGCGATGACGAAGAGAAAATGCTCATCTGTGATGGTTGCGACGGGAGTTTGCACACGTATTGCGTCGGATTAGATGAGATTCCCTCGTGTGAGCATTGGTTTTGCGATGCTTGCGCCGGAGGCCCGAAAGAAAAGGCGTTCTATGAACGCAAGCGCACCGCGATATTACAGACGAAAGGACTTTTACCTATTCCAAAGAAGGTGGCTGCGGTAACGACAACGACGATAGCACCACCAACTGCAGAACCAGCAGCAGCGACACCACTACCACCACCGACAACAACATTGGTAACGCCAATTCTTCCTCTTTGTACCGCCACTTCTGCCGATGCTAGTGTTGGTTTCACTACCGCCTCCGAAGAACCTAAACGCGAGAATGTCGAATAATAGTACTTATTAGGATTGATTTACAAAATATAATAGGAAAAGCATACGCGCGCATCACAAAAGCACTCACGTCATCGACGCAACGCTTTAACTAACTCTGGGAACCCGGGCATGTCGCACGTTACTATTCCTTTCCGAATCGCGAAATCAATAATGACGAGAACACAGTTCGGTTTGAATCGCCCTGGTTCAAACGCGATGATTTCGCACACTCGCTCAAGCGGAAGTAATTCAAACGACTCGACCTCACCATCAACGGGCTTCGGAACGAATGATTCGCCTAGTTCCAAATCGTAACAGAATAATACGTCCCTTTTCACGCACTCTTTGTAAAACATGCGATACGAGACGCACGAAACCGATTTGATATTTTCCTCCGAGTATTTTTCGGGAACCCCAGCTTCTTCAGCGAGCTCTTTTACCGCGCATATTGTCGGAGCCATCCCGGCGGGTAACCCACCCGCACTCAAATGATCAAGCATGCCAGGGAACGTCTGTTTATCTTTTGACCTCGTCCCGACCCAAAGCAATACTTTTGATTCACTATTACCACTATTATTACTATTGACGTACCCATTTACATGTACGCCGAACGCTTTTATACCTAATAACGATGCCGAGGCACGCTCGACGTTCATGCACACATCACCTTCATCCGAAACGACTGGGAACATTTCACTCCTCCAGCCAGGGATCAAAGAAAGTTCTCTCATCTTTTCAAATACTTCAGCAACTACGCGTGTCTTTTCCTCAGAGCTTGCGTATCTATTCTCACTATCGAAGCAAACAACGCCCTTCTCACTTTTGCTAAATAAAGCGTATCCGTCCGCTGCTTCCAATTTGCCGTGTTTTACAAGCGCCTCTGCAAAGTCGGGTCGCACGTGACCGACGTGCGAACCGCTCACTAGTAAATCAATAAACTTGTTCGAAGATAAATCCTCTTCCGTCACATCGTTGCATGATTCCACAGCCTCTCTCAATCCACGCATTAGAGCTGCTGCGCTTTTATCATTCTTCCATGACGGGGATGGAAGACTTTCCGCTGACGGAGAAAATGCCATCGTCCTATCTCTCCTCACTCGATTTCTTTCCTTCCCAGCAAACACTTATTTCAAAAAGTCGAGACTACTTTTGAAGGTTTCCAGTCGTTCTTGAGCGTCCTCAAACGTGTCGACTGAACCGAGCGGGCACAAGCCGGGCGCATCCTTCAACAGACGGACTAAAGCCCCTATCTCCATATCCGTGTTACTGCCGTTGTTGTTGTTGTTGTTATTATTATTATTATTATTGTTCGTTTTTTCAAACGATGCCGTCGCAGACACGTCTTCATCCAAAGCGAATAACTCTTCGTTCTCGTTTTGTCGCGCAAAACTCTTTTTCCCACCAACGTTGGACGAGAATGTAGCTATTCTTGGCGATACGAATGTGAGAGGTTGTTGTTCGGGAGGCTCGAGGCGCACACCGGGAGAACCGTAGGGCGAGCTTTGAAAAATGGGATTCGGACTTTCATACTCTCTTCCGAAAAGATTTGACGGTGCCGAAGAGGAATTAATCGCGACATCGTTTTTCGGCGGTTTATTTTTCCGGCTCGCAACGACATCGATCTCTCCGTTTCCTCCGGAACGATCTTCGCACTTCGCTTGAAGCAATTCCGCGGTCAATAATCCCTTCACTTTTGTCTTTTGTTGCACGTCTTTTTTATATTCAACTTTACGAGACGCACCGACGTCAGATGCAGATGCAGCACGAGGAGAAAGAAGGGGTTCAACAGAAGCAGAACCAGCGGCGTCCTTGTTCTTAAGTGACACCCCTGGCGCTTTTCGCGACTCGTTCAAGCTGTGTTCGTCCAGGAAGAAACATCTGGCGTGCATTTGACCAACCTTTGTCTCTATTTTTGAAAACATAAACGTTCGCCACACAAAGTTTTCTCCAGTCATATTCTTCGGCTTACAGTCTATCGATGTCGATGCGTAGATTTTATGAAACATTTCACCGGCGTCAGCGCGCAATTTTAATCTTGCTCGGCGTTCCAGCCTATGCGCCGGGAGCGAGCGAAGTAATGAAATCAATACGCGTGTTTGAATCACAGCCTTTTTGTACAAAACAGAAGTTTCGTAAGACGGGTTTGAGACGCACGACGCATCTGGTGCGTTCAAAGGGTCCACCGATAATACCCAACGTTCGACTAGAAAAGCTTCTTCCTCGTCTCGTTTTGGATCTTTCTCGTCTTGGCAGCAGTGAAAGATATCAAGAATCAAAGGCGTTGGATTGAATCCCAGTTCGTTATCGTTAAATCTCCACGGCTCGAGTTTATTTCGTATCAAACTGGCTTCGTTCTCTTCTTCTCCTTCTTCTTCTTCGTGCATACCGTAACGTTCCGAATCCTCGTCGATTTCGTCCTCCTCCTCTTCAATCTCTGTCTCGGCCTCGTTCTCGAGGAAATTCGGGCGCAAATTGAACCACCAACTGTTGTTCGTTGCCGTTTTCTTTTTCTTCTTCTTTTGCTTCTTCGTCTTCTCAACCAAACTACGGCCTCGCCGTGAGGAAAGAATGATTTCGACGCTCTTTAACAGCCACTCGTGTGCGATCGTCGCGTGTCGCTGGTTACTCGTCTTCGTCGTCATCGTTTGACCTCTAACAACGGAGATCGCGAGGGAAAGAATAAACGCGTCAAGAAACGTCTTGATTGGTTTAAGTGTCGTTATAGATGAACTCCCAGATAATGATGAGTTAGAAAATGATGATTTTGATGAGATTTCTTCTTCGCGAGTAAATCTTTCATCAAGAGTCTTTCTTATTAAATCTTTTTTGTACATTCCTCAATGGAAATAAGAAAAGTTGTATCCATACTATATACCACTTTTTGAAGAAGAAGAAGAAGAAGAAGAATACGCGCGCACGAACACAACATGGGACAACACTTTTTCGTCATCTGAAGCCTACATCTCAGACGATGATTAATAGTGACGACGACGACGACGACGATGACATCATCATAAAAACCAAGGACAACAACGACGAAAAAAAGAAATTTAAACAAGTTGCCGAGAACGTAACAGACGCGGTTATGCAACTGTATTTCTCAAAAAATGGAATCACGAAGAACGGGAAACCGGACAAGGAAAAGAACGAATTTACGCTTCTCGCGGGTTTTGTCGTCGAAGAGATGGATGGAAATGGATTTGTTTGCGGGAAGGCAAACACGTCGTCGTCGTTTAGATGCGTCGCGTTAGGTACGGGGACGAAATGTATTCCAAATGCGAAACGAAGGAAAGATGGGTGCGTCTTGTGCGACTCGCACGCGGAGGTTGTCGCGAGACGAGCGTTGGTGAAATGGATGCACGAGGAGATATCAAAGGCGTCGACATCGACGGTGGTGTCACCGCAAAAGTCAGTTTTTGTTCGCGAGGCGCAAACGGAGATGTTCCGGTTGAAAGAGAATGTGAAACTCCATTTTTTCATTTCGCAGCCTCCGTGCGGCGACGCCTCGGTTTTCAAAGCAAAAGAGAAAGAAGAAGAAGAAGAAGAAGTAATGATAACAGTTCGGGAAGTAACGAAACGAAAAGGATTGAAACGAATGAAAATGGGGGGCGTAACGAACGGTCAACCAGGCGTAACTGGCGCCAAGATTGTTGCTTTGAGCGACGACAGAAAAGACGATGCGAAGTATAAAGTAGACGCAGAATTTGGCGTTTCTGAACAAGAAACGTGTAGATGTAGAATTAAACCCGGTCGCGGAGACTTGACGTCTTCGATGTCGTGTTCGGATAAGATAGCGAAATGGATCATGCTAGGATTTCAAGGTACGTTATTATCTCTAGTAATATCGCATCCAATGCGTATGAGTACGATTACTATTGGTTCGAACGCCGCGCAAGGCGACGATATCGAGCGCATCGCCCAATCGTCTCGCCGAGCGTTCATAGACCGAGTACCTTTATCTCTGAGAGATACGTTATTAAACTCGGAAGAGCCACCAAGAGTGGTATTCATCAATATATCAACTGAGAAAAGCGAAGAACTTCAGAGCTTTTCCTCTGCGTCTCGTGGCAAAGAAAGAGTGAGTTGTCCGACGTCCATAAATTGGTTTGAAAATTGCGATAAACAAGAGGTCACCGTCGGGGCCACGGGATTTAAAGCGGGTGCACCACGACCACCTTCTGACGCGCCGTTAGCGATTTCGGGCAACCTTTGGAAGAAGCACGTATCCCGACTCTCGCGACGAGCTTTGGTGAAAGATTTTATTGAAAAAGTTATGCCACCTTCTTTTCGCGCCGCGACTTCTGCTAAAATCGATTCCTATCAGTCGTTAAAGACGTACGCTGGAAAGCAGGGCAAATACGCGATGCATCGCAAAATGTTTCTGAACGCGGAAGTTTTTCAAAGCTGGACGAAAAAAGAAGACGCGTTTTCGCAATTTGCAATCGTCAGTCCTCAAGAAATGCCCGTCGTGTAAAATAACGAATCGAGATTTTAATGAGATTGCAAAGATTGATTAATATACTCGTAAATCACAAAAAAATTGATCCGAACAAACTTTCCAACTCAATCTCTCTTTCTTTCTCTCTCTTTCTCTCTCTCCCTTTCTTCATATTTCGTCGTTCACTGGAGCTTATTTTGCTCCTCGACGACATTTTCTATTAATTTGCATTTTCGTTTGAATTGTCCCAGCAGCGCGCTTTCCCCCTCGATGGGTATTTCCACCAAGACGCTCCCTTTCCCTTCGTTCATTCGCACGCGAACGCCGTCGCAGCACATGTAATACATCTCTTGCGTCTCTCTTCGAATGCGACACCCTCTCTCCTCCTCCGTCATCAACCTCCCCTGTAAAGCCTCGAGTATGCGATGCCCTGCCTTGGCGTCTTTCGCCCGAAATCGTCTGCACAGATGGTCCTCGTCGTCGGCTCCGCGTTCTCTTCCCACCGTCCAGCCTTCGCAATATTTCTCCAACTGTTTGAAAGTGGGGTTGGATATCAAATCGGACTCGTCGTCTTCGTTCCTCGTAAACACGCCCTGAACGGGAATGAACGCTAAAGCTGCGAGTCGAGTTGAAGCCATTGCGTCCATTCGTGTTTTTGTTTTCGCTCGCATTCCTCCTCCAGAAGACGAGAAGAAGGAAGCGCTTCGTTCTTGTTCTCTTCGTGGTTTTGATTTCATCCTCGTCATCCTCGTCTTCGTCGTTTTTGGTGATGGTGATGGTGGTTGTCGACGAGGACAAAGAGGAGAACAAAGAGGAGAACAAAAAAAGAAAGAAGAAGAAGAGGAAGAAGAGGAGGAAGAAGAAGAGGGAGAAGACAGCGCGTTCGCTGTGTTCGACGACGACGACAGTATCATCATCAGTATCATTTTTATATACACGCGTAACTGTTTTGTTGTTGTTCTATTGTTTTGTTTTGTTTTGTTTTGTTTTGTTTTTTTTTTCGTCAGAGACAAACAAAAAAAAACAAAAAGAA
>Ga0255755_1000024_pt1 | contig 137724 bp, 131 predicted proteins | sample 011ome_18_FD_179955 | JGI IMG/M metagenome (GOLD analysis project Ga0255755, IMG submission 179955) | Coastal salt marsh microbial communities from the Groves Creek Marsh, Skidaway Island, Georgia - 011501BT metaG (version 2) | ecosystem: Environmental > Aquatic > Marine > Intertidal zone >... | reverse complement strand
TGGGATGATCTTCTCACAGACTTGCGTACGAATGATGCTGTGATTGAGTATATTGATCCGGCAGAGCAGAATCTCAGTATGATCGCAATGCGTCCGTCTATCCTTAGTGCAATGGATACGTCGCTGCTGTATAGATACACGCATTGCGAGATACATCCTTCGACAATCTTCGGCATCTTGGCGTCTTGTATCCCGTTCCCTGAGCATAATCAGTCACCCAGAAACACATATCAATGTGCCATGGGTAAACAGGCAATGGGTATGTATGTTACTAACTACGACACAAGGATGGACAAGACGGCTTACGTTATGACATATCCAATGCGTCCGTTAGTTGACACGCGAATCATGAATCTAATTCAGCTCAACAAGGTGCCGTCGGGTTGTCAGGTAATCGTTGCTATCATGACGCATAGTGGCTACAATCAAGAAGATAGTATATTGTTCAACAAAGGCTCTATCGACAGGGGATTGTTTCAGGCGACTATCTACCACACTGCCCGCGATGAGGACAAGAAGATTCATGGCGATGAAGAGATAAGGTGTCGCCCTGATAAGTCTAAGACGAAAGGCATGAAATATGCAAACTATGACAAGGTCAATGAGGATGGTGTCATTCCTGAGAATACTCGAGTCGAGCATAGGGACATAATCATTGCTAAGGTACTCCCCATTAAGGAGGCTCGCAACGACCATACTAAGACAATCAAATATGAAGACCAGAGCAAGATGTATCGAACAAATGAAGAGTCGTATATCGACAAGAACTTCATCGATCGAAATGGTGATGGTTATAACTTCTGCAAGGTGCGTATTCGTACTGTAAGGAAACCTGTCATTGGCGATAAGTTTAGTTCAAGACATGGACAGAAGGGTACTATAGGCAACATCATTCCAGAGTGCGACATGCCGTTCACCAAGGACGGGGTTAAACCTGATATCATAATCAATCCTCATGCAATTCCGTCTAGAATGACTATTGCCCAGCTCAAAGAAACACTCCTCGGAAAGGCTCTTCTAGAACTGGGATTGTTCGGTGACGGAACCAGTTTTGGAGACTTAGAAGTCAAGGAGATCTGTAAGGAGCTACAGAAAGTGGGTTATGAGTCTAATGGTAATCATATCATGTATAATGGTCTGACCGGAGAGCAACTTGAGTCATCTGTATTCATCGGACCAGCGTTCTACCAAAGACTCAAGCATATGGTCTCCGATAAGCAACACAGCCGTAGTTTCGGCCCGAAAGTCGGACTTACTAGGCAGCCTGCCGAGGGCAGGTCGCGGGACGGTGGACATAGATTTGGAGAAATGGAACGTGATTGTATGTGTTCACATGGTGCAGCTAGGTTCACGAAGGGTCGAATGTACGATGCGTCTGACGCATATAGCGTTAATGTGTGCCGAAAGTGTGGCATGACGGCAGCGTACAATAACGAGAGGCACATCCATCGTTGTAGGAATTGTGACAACCGTACTGACTTCGCTTATGTTGAGATTCCGTACGCATGCAAACTCCTCTTCCAAGAGCTTCAGACTATGGGAGTTGTTCCACGAATAATGACTAAGTAACTGTAGCGGATATAAACCAATTATGCTTTAGGTGACAATTTTTTCTACGGAAGATATATAAGATGTCAGGATATACAGCAGACTCAAACCCCAGTTCACTTGGCGGAGGCATGCCTGGTTTCCAACCTAAACTTCTTGGAGGTGGTGGTGGTGTTGCCGGCGGCTCCGGGATGGACGGAGGTGCTCTTAGAGGAGATACACGTGCATACTTGAGACGTGGAATGGGTAATATTATGTTAGCCAAATCCGCCACTGGAAATAACCAGCTACAATCTGCAGTAGGCCCGTTTAGAATTGCGTTCAACGCAGGTGACCCAATGGGCACGAGAAATCAGGCAGGTCTAAGCACTCTACCCGCTCCCAATCAAGTTAATGGCCCAAACACCGCACCTGGTAAACTTCACCTCGTCCCAGGCGCTGCAGCAAACAACGGTGGATCTGCGTATACAGGAAACCCTAAGTTCGTTTATGATGGATCAGACTATACCAGATTTAGGAGACAGACCGCTGTTCTTAGAACATACAACGACGAGAGCTTCGGTGGTTCCAACAATGGTTCATTCAGTTTTCTCCAGTTCGTAAGAGGATAAGTTATTTTCTTATGTGATAACATAATGAACAAGATCCTTGTTGAGTTCCTTGGTACTTTATTCTTCCTTTACGTGATTATCGCTACCGGAAACGCTCTAGCAATCGGTGCTGCGTTGGCAATCGTTATTATGATCGCCGGTCCAATCTCCGGTGGCAACTTCAATCCTGCTGTTACTATCATGATGGCGGTTGCTGGTAAAGAACCTATGAGCGACGTCATCCCATACATACTCGCCCAGGTCGCTGGTGGTTTGGCCGCATTTGAACTTCACAAACGCGTCAAGATTTAGAGTCGCAACATCGATATCGTTAATAATATATTCACGACATCGTTATTTTTCTAAGCATTGTATATAATGGCTATGGCAACAGCAAGTAGTAGTATTCCCGTTCATACGGCACCAATGGGGAGTGACAAGGAGGAGGAGAAATCTCTCCTTTCCGGTATCACATCTGGACTTTCCGGTCTCAAATCTGGACTTTCCGGTATCACATCTGGATTTTCCGGTCTCACATCTGGAATCACAGGCAATAGTCTTAATACTCCGAAGTCTCCTTCGGAAGGTGGTAGCTCCTGTGGGACACATGCTAAGAGAAGATCTAGCAGAAAGAGAAAATCTAGCAGAAAGAGAAAAGGTGGTGTCAACTTTGGAAGTTACATGAATATGGGCACCATGAGCGCAATGGCAAAACAGGGCATGAGCGCTGCACAGAACCAGGCGAAACGCATGAACATTGATAAGCACATTGACAGCATGAATACAATGGCAAAACAGGGAATGAGCGCTGCACAGAACCAGGCGAAAAGCATGAACATTGATAAGCACATTGACAGCATGAATACAATGGCAAAACAGGGCATGAGCGCTGCACAGGACCAGGCGAAACGCATGAATATTGACAAGCACATTGACAGCATGAATACAATGGCAAAACAGGGCATGAGCGCTGCACAGAACCAGGCGGAAAGCATGATGACACCAAAAGGAGGAAGACGAAGAAAGTCGATGAAGAAAGGCAAGAAGCACCATAAGAAGTCGATGAAGAAAGGCAAGAAGCACCATAAGAAGTCGATGAAGAAAGGCAAGAAGCACCATAAGAAGTCGACGAAGAAAGGCAAGAAGCATCATAAGAAGTCGATGAAGAAAGGCAGGAAGCACCATAAGAAGTCGATGAAGAAAGGCAAGAAGTCCAGAATGAGAGGAGGAGATCCTGTTCTTGGCAGGGTAAGACTAGAGCTTGAGGATCCCAGGACTGGTACCTATGAGTTTAATGGCGATATGCGCTTCAAGGGAAGCCCTCCCATGGGACCTCCAATGCCTCGCGAGGAGGAGAAGTAAGCATTTCATAAACGACAGATGATCAACATCACAAAACCGGATCATGTTTCTAATACAGAAATATGATTCATAATGCATCTAGCCATCTGGTCCCCGAGCAAACCTTATCTGTGAAATAGTCACTTGTGTCTACAGATGTGTAAACGTCGTCACCAGAACTATATATAATACGTTCAATGCCGAATCGGCGGATAGTTTCAGCACACTTGAGACATGGAGCCGAGTTTTTAATAGTTGAAACCCGTCCTATCCTAACAACATAGAGGGTACTTCCCTTGCCTGGCAAATCCTTGGTTCGCGACTTTCGCATGGGCGCCTTTTGCATGGGGGACGTGCCACTTTTTCACAGCGATAGCATTCAAGATCGCCGATGCCTCAGCATGACAACTAGCACAACCGTTTATCACGTTTTGCCTGTCTCGTGCTCGTAAATGGTTGTGTCCCTTTCCGACAATCCTACCTGACTTTACAATAACACAGCCATGTCTCGAGTTGTAAACTGACTTTTCGGCTTCGTTAAAAGCTACTTGTATCCAGCGATGCTGAGTCGTTGTAAGGGTCTTCATTGTATATCATCTAATACCAGTAATTCTTTAAACGTTCATTTTTTTGACATTAGCCTACATGCTATGTAGAGTCCCAAGAAACCAAGCGCGGCGATATATGCCTGCTTGATCTTATTCTCAGGCAGTGCTGCAGGAGTGATTCTCTGAGAAAACGCTTCGCGACACTTGTCGCCGCTAACAGGATTTTTTCGGTCACGAAACCAACATGCGTTCATATTGTTTATATCAGCGGTAGCAACAAAAGCAGTATCGGTGGACCTAACGTTGTTAGCATCGACTGTGTCCATAGTCAAAGATTGACACTCAGGGTTTGCGCCAAGCATGAAAGCCTGAAATATCGCGAGCGGATTCAAATTAGCCATGTCGCTCATGGCGCCTGGCACTAGTCCCTCGAAGTCCGTAAAGCTAGCCCCAGTCATGCCAGATATAAACGGAATACTGCCGTCTGGGATATTGTTGACATAGAGAGACCGTGTCACGTCTTCTCCCGTGGCTTTATCTTTACAAGTAGCTCCGGTGGTAAGAAAAAACTTGTCGCCAAGAGGCTGGCCTGTCGTACTAGCCTTGCCTCTGCCAGTAACTAACACGTCTACATACGATATCAATCCACCTATGTTGGTCGCGATCTTGCTACCTGAAGCGCTCATTCCCATTTCACTTGGAGATTTGATAAACTTGTGGTATGGGTAGTCGGGACCAAGGATCTTCTCTTCGAGACCTTCCAAATCATTCAATGCTTCTGAGAAAAAGTTGCTCATCTCGTTACTATACTACGAAGAGAATATTATCGGTTTACTCTGCTCCAGGGGGCACCGTGTTACCGGTGGCGGCAAGATTATCAGTAGTCTCCTTATCCGGGATATCGTCAGCAGGCGCAGCAATTGCTTTGTTTAGACTTTCAATAGCGGTGCTGTTAGACTCAACTTGTTTATCTAGCCCGTCTATCTTCATTCCTAAACTATTTATTCTGTCAAACTGCTGCTTCAGCCATGAAATGTTAGCTGCGTTTAGTGTTGCTAGGTATAGAGGATCTTTCGACATACCTGGATCTTTGTATTCCGACACGTCATCACTTCCAGTCGCCCCTTCTCTAAGAGGGCCTTTCATCCATATACAGAGCTGTCTGATTAGTAAGGCTCCTACTAGAATTATCATGCCGTAAGCAAGCGATTTTTCCATATAGTATGACATGGCATTATTTTCTGGTTCTACTATATAGATGTTGATTCTTACAAATGGATCTGGACATTGCTTGCCACCTGGTGCAGAGACATCGTACGCTGCACAGCCCGGATGGTCGAGACCATTGAATAACGGTGATGATTTGAATATGACTCTTGCACCGCCACGAAAGCCTGGACCATTGAAAGTCTGGAGAAAGCAACTGGTGCCGCAAAATAGAAGCGGGAGTGGTAGCTCCTCGAGCATAATCCCGTATGACCAACCAGGTAGCACTGTTACCCTTCAAACAGATGCCGAGGTGGCATGTAAATGTCAAGATAGTTCGGGTATTAGTACGCTTGTAGTTCCATATCCTGGAGACAAGAACACAACATGTTGTGGCTCCTCTACTATCCGCTCAGGTATGACTGAGGTACTGATCAATCCTACCCCAGAATCTGCAGCTACGACGAGTTACTCTTTTACCACAGGTGCTTATCTCAGGTCGAAGGGAATGACATACAAACAAAGGGCTAGTGGTGCCCCTGTAAGAGGAGTAACATACACCACACGAGAAGGTTGCTGTGTGAAACCGGTTCCTTATAACAATAGCCGGACCTCTGGTCCGCAAGTAAGAATGGCATCTACTTGTCCTGGAACAGCGAGTTGTGACGGATCAGCACAACGTATTGTTGTTAAGCCCAATAATAGACAATTCTTTCAACAAGGAGCAGTATCCTCTTCCTCGAGAATAACACGTCTCAAGCTCAACACGCTGAAAGCAGCGTCAGCCATTGGAGGTGCCACCACAGGAGGTTATAACGGCAACTTTACAGCTCCATACTACGATAAAAGCAACCTGAACATCTGTGAGCCATCTTTGTATCATCGTAACGGCAATAAGACGCTAGTTTGTACGCAAAGTAGCTGAATTAAACAAACTTAGACTTTATATTGCTAATGAATGTAGAATACAATGTCTAAGAAAGAGAGAGCAGCCAAACGTAAAGCTGAGAAGCTTGCAAGAGAACCACAGTATCGTACTTTGGACGAACGAAGATCAGAAGTACGAACAATTATTATGAAATTGACCGAATTGAATCTCACCGTACAGCACGATGAGATTAGAGAGCTAATGGAGTTGATGAAAACCTACGTGGGTGAGGGTGTTAGAACTGAGATAAGCATTCCATTCCCATCAACTGGAAGAACAATAAGTGGTGTCCTAGCCATCAACAAAAGAGAAGAGTGTGTTGTTCTCATGAGGAAGAACTAGTATACGACGTTCTCGCTTATCCATTTCCTTATACCAAGGCATACCGGCGATAAGCAAGAGTTTATGCATGCGGAATACTCCTTGTACCTTGATTCATCGTTGCCGAGGAGCGCAAAGACACTATTAACAATTACGTAGTGCTCGTGTGAGTAAAGTTCGGTTACATTGCTGAATACATCATCTATATCGGGGGTCTCACCCTCTTGACAGTCATCTTTAGAGATTGCTGCGTCTCCATCTACCATCCTCTGGTACATGCGAAGAGTATGAGACAAATGACTTGCTCCATCTGTTTCATATGTCTGGACAAGTTTACCTAACCCTGCTTTTGCTCGAGAGATGATAACCCCGAACAGTTCTTTATACTTCGGCTTACCGGTAGAAAGGTGGCCATAAAACTTGCGGAATCTGCTTATGACTCTGAATAGATATATGAGATCGTTTCGCCCATCTCTGTTATAGTTTCTTTGCATACTCTGCGACCAGGTAGGTTCCTGGATGACGAGAATATTGTCATTGAGCGAAAGTTTGCTGCCAGTCGGGTAGTACGACAACAGTGCCAACTGTATCATGGCCTGAAACGGCTCGAGTATCATTTCGAACCGTTCTTTTTTGTCCTTTTTTATAACAGTCGTGTAGAATACCTTCATTGCTTCCATTGTGGTTAATTAAAGAATACAAATCGTCTTTAATATGTTTGCGTTTCTTGATGCGCCTCAACACGTTCGCTGCTATCGTCAATAGAGTTAGACCGAGAAAGAAACGCATTTGCTGCTCGTGAGGTCATAAACGTATTCGTATTACAGCTATGTTTCGTGTATGGAACCTTGTGTCTTTGACACCATGAGATACACTTTTGAACATGCGATCTCTTCATATTCTCTACCTTATCGCTCGTCGAGGAACCAATCAGGCACATAGTGTTAGCGATGCATTCTACTTGTTGCTGGCCATAAATGGCGTTATATTCCTCAACACGTATATAGAAAGCATAGGGTACTTCTAGACATAGCAGCTTTTGGAGATAGCTGTCCGTGCCGAAGTTCTGGAGGGCGTGATATAATGCGATAACCAGATTGCGCGAATCATCCAATTTAAACCCTTTACATACTATGTACTTCTCAGAGTTTGCCACACGACTAGTATTCGGCTTGAAAAAGAGTACCGAATCATACAACATTGATAGGAGATAGAGCAAATCTATCGACGCGTTGGTAAATGTATCAAACATTTTGACAACAAAGTTGCCCCCTTTTTTCTGGACAGCAATCGCAAAAGCGATTTGACACAGAATCAACTTCGTGCTCATCACCTCTTGATGATCAAAGTCTGATGTGAAGTCGAAACCGCCATCTCCAGTCACCAACTGGCATGATCCTCTGTGCGTCTCAAAACAGTGTCGCAGGTTCTCAGGATCAGTCATATCACCTGTACCTGACTTACCGACGTATATCTTAACCGAAGGAGTCTTTTCCAGGAAAACTTGGCTTTTCTTCCAACCAGGAACAGCTGGGTTCTCATCTACCAAAGTCATGCCGATATACTCATCACGGGGATCGTTTCTAAGATTCGCAACAGCCTCTATGAACCCACCAGGACCCTCCGCAAAATGGAATGATTTCAATGGACCGACGATATCATCAATCAAATGATGCGTCCTACATGTCTCTAGCATCTTGAAAAACGACCGCGACAACGGTTTTAATTTACATACTGCACCCCGTCCACCCGGAACTTGAGTGTGTATATACTCGTATGGGTTCGTGTACTTCTTCCACTTGTCCCATTCATTCTGTACAGAGTCTATTTGGGTCTTGGCTCGAGTTAAGTATGTACATAAAGTACGATTTATAACTGGCCCACATTCTTCAACAGAAGAAAATGTTGGTACAATTAGCTTATTAAGATTCGGATCATGAAGTGATCTTGGTAAGGCGAAGTAACTCATTGTCGATACTTGATTATAACGGATGGTTTTTATGTCCTTTATGATCATTTTGGATGAATAACTATTCTTTAAGAACTAGGTTCTTCTTGAGCTTCTTAGTCTTTCCGCTCTTTTTGTTCTTTTTAATTACCTCTTTTGCTGCCTCTTTTGCAGCTTCTGCTTCTGTCTCTTCTGTCTCCTCTTCGACGCGTCGTGACCCAAGCATACTAGCTTCTACCTGCTTCGCGTCAACATCGTTTACTTTCTTGTAGACGAAGAATCTGTTTAGAAACGATACCGTCTGCTCTCCAGTAGACATATCTGCTGCAGTTCCATACTCATTTCTAGCGCGCGGGTTCCTTTCCATCTCGTTTCGCATCTCGCCAAACATCTCTTTGAATGAACCAGAACCATTTGGTAATCCCATCGCTCTGGCTTCTTCCCTGGTAAGAGTTGAGAATCCGTAGTTTTCCATCAATCTATCCAGATAATCAAAGTTGACCAAATACTCTGAGAAGGTCTTGTTAATAGACTCTTGATAGACCGCGATTTCAAGGCCCAATGAAGATGAGTCCGGTTCAAATCTTCCGGCATCATATTGTTTGGTTATTTCCCAGATTCGCTCATCACCTTCTTTTATTGCCACAGATTCACCTTGCTTCTTACCTTTCAGCATGTTGAATACTTTCTGACCATCATAAGTCGTACCTGTGAAATAGCCTCCTACCTTAGTCGTCTCACTTACATTTCTCAAGAAGCCATTCAGTGTCTGAGGAGTCTGGAACATATAGTGCATCGCGAACTGTACTGAGCACACATCAAACCCGCTCTTACCAACGCCGTAGTGCTTGTACACACCCTTACCGAGTTCAGCCACGTTTTTCGCACCGCGTCCAAATACTGCATTTGTCACCTGTTTGCCTTTATCAGTAAACACACCTGTTGTGTCTCTGACATTCACCGAAGAGTTACCGCTAACGAAGAGTGCTTGAGGCATTCGTTTGAACTTCTTTCTGTAATTCAGGTAACGAGCACATGCGCCATCCATACGGTTATCGATGTTGTCTTTTGAGTAATCTACTCCAAATACGAACCGCAGCTTTGCGTCTATCCACTTCGACATATCTCCTGCTTTGCCGACAGCCAGATCGATCAAAGAGTTCCCTGGCGAAGAGACGCTCCGGATCAACTTCTTTTTGATGTAAAGATTGTGGAAATCGCGGAGCGATCTAGTGTTCGTCGTATTAGAGATGCGATTATAGTACACATCGTCATCGCCTAGCTCGTCTGGTATATCCCTTCCAGTCGTTATCATATCCAATGTTATCGGATTATGAATTGTGTGCCAATTACTGTTCGCTACATGGTATGCATTGCCGTAATTCTTGCTCCCACTTCTCATGTCTGCAGTCTTGTCATATCTTACTCTCAGTGGCGACCATCGCCATCCATGCTCTTTCGATACATCATAGCTGAACTCTACAATCATATTGTCTTCGATTACCTCGCCTTCTTTTGTGAAGATAACGTTGTCCCCACCGGGCGCTTCCTGAAGCAATAGGTTACAAATACCTGCTTTGTCGTCTGTTGGATTAGTCGGAAAGAACTGCATTGGCTTGTAGCCATCTTCATTGTCTGGATCTCCCGCATCGGGAACGTCATCATCGTATATACTTTTACATGGATTCACGTAGCCATGAAGACTCTCGTCAAACCCAACACGAAGGACTGCTGTCTTGTACTGCGTCAGCTGGGACGCTGCGCTTAGGTCGGTGCCTCCCTGGAATACCGTTTTCACATCATCTCTTCCGTCAGTGCCCTTCTGCATCGTGACCAGGAAATCAATAGTGTTCTGCTCTACAGGCTTCCACTTGAATGAATGAGACCATGTCTTCTTCCTAGGTTTTACTTCTTGGCCTGGACGATCAGCACCGACACCAAGTTTGGCCGGAGTAAAGATCATGCCATCAGTCTCGTACTCAAACACTCCGTCATTAACCTTCTGCATAAGCCCACCGCACACTTGGAATATTGACTGTGTATTGCTTGACACATAGAACGTTTTGTACTCAAACCGCATAGGAGACGGTGATTCGTTTCCTACGATGCCTACCGCATTTAGCGTGTCCATTGCTATAGTTAGCAGAGGAAGCCTACACTTCTTAGGATCCATACCATCGCTAGGAACGAAGGGTAGTGCACGGATATCCTCTCCTTTCATGTAATATATGTCGAATGCCGCATACAGATTAATGAACTTCTTTTGCTTGTTGTGTCCAATGTGTTCGCCGTCCATGATAGTCCCGAAGAGCTCTTCGTTCTTGGTTCTCGCTCCAGTGAACTGAACTGACATATTGGTGTCTATTAGGTAGATCTTACCCGTACCGCTGATCATAAGAAGTTTCCTGTCTCCATCCGCCTTATCTGTTACCGTGAACGAATCCCGGATGTTAGGTATGTTTGCATCATCATTGATCGGGGCTATGTTCTGTACCTGAAGGGTAAACGACGATGGACCGACGAAGTTGCTAGGGTAAACCCGTCTCCCATCTGATTCTTTTCCCCAAAGTATAGTCATATACTCTCCTAGTAACTGCTGCTGTTCGCTATACGATACTGGAAAGTTTGTGCCTTGAAGACCAGAGAGAACCAATCGAATCCCCCTCCTTAGAGCAGCCGAAAGCTTAGGCGGCTGGGAGAACTCAGACACCTGTCCGACGCGATCGTTATCTACCTCGATCTCAATTTCGAACGACTCGGGAGAGTATGCTACCCTTGCTTCATCGAATGTGAATGTTGGCTTAGGATACCTACCCTCGCGTGCCGAAGACTTAACAACAGTCACATCTACTGTGAATGGTAGGTCTGGGTGAGTAAGCTGATGACGACTCAGGTACCTGAATACTTTCTTCGTATCTTTCCACGAGTTGATAATACCTTGAACAAGTCTGCTGGATCGTAGGTCTTTCTCATTACTTAACGCGACTCTAAAGTTGAAGTCAGGCGCATCATAACTGTCAATATTCGTATCGTCTTGTTTCATGGCACTCTTTTCCATGAAGGTAACACCACCCCTATCGAAGAACGGCCGGATGTCGTTGGTCCTGCAATACTCAGAGATGTTGCCTAGTCCTGACAGTTCCGCTCTGATTCTAGAGATCTTTGTTACGCCCCTATTATCAACAAACTCACTGTTAATTCTCAAATAATATTGGCTATTCGTGATCATGAACCCGTCAGATACTAGACGTTTAACTACTGCATCGTACTCTAGTCGCGTGATTTTGCGCATGCCTCTGGCTGTTCCGAAACGGACTTCGAGTTCACTTACGCCATCACGACCACTCGTGCGGAGTGTGTCTAGATACTGTTTTGTAATGCGGTCTAACGTTTGTTTAGGTTCGTCGCTGGACATCAGGTATATACTATTGAAGGATTGTTTTTTTATACTGGTTCTTGCAATTTTCCGAGCTTTACGACAATTTCGTCATACAAAACGCGCTTTATCTTAGACTTACCACTATCATTTGTGATATTGATTGACAACCGGATACAAATGTCATGTAATGCACCGTTCGTGAAGGTGCTGATACCTCGTAAAGGTTTCACGGGGTCTATTCTGAAACACCTCGCGCGTATCTCATCGATAACATTCGAGCTATCGCTAAGCGTAATCCTATTGTGCTTATCGACCAGCTCAACGAGGTATGTTCTTGTCCCGCCGTTGGAGAAGTCGTAGAACGTGTCTCCAATCTTGTAGACGATGTTCATCTGTTTCAATAGAAGTAATGCCCGCAGCGCAGTTGCGCCTATTTCAGGTTTGTTAACAAGTTCATCTTCCGCACGGTTTAATGAAATCTTGGCCGCTTTCAATGCAGCGCTTATCTTGCGAAGCTGCGAGACACTCTCGATCTTATACTCTTTCTCCAATTGGAAAAGGTGATGACTATTGACGTTGTATTGTCCCAACCCCTCACTAGCTACATAAAAACACCAAAAAAGCGAGTCACGACCCCGTGGTTTAAAAACCTCGACTGCGTGTTTTTCGCAGATTGTTTTCTGTATCGAGGAGGCAACAATTGCTTTCCCCTCTCTTTTGAGCTTTTTCTTAGCTTTTCGTTCGGCGATGAAAGCCGCGTCGCTCTCAACATTGCTGACTAGTTTCTCTATTACTCTCGGTGTAAACATGTATTCCCGCATAGCTTCGAATGTATGTTCAACGTCTGTTCCCATTGTGGAGGATCTACTTCTTACCATTCTAGTTGCTTGAAGATGGTGCGTAGGCTTTAATACCTTTGAAATAACGTTCTTCAAGGCGTGCACGTTCTTCTTCAATAGATTGAAGCGTCTGCTGCTGTTCCTTGACGTAGCTACAGAAGTCTCTTAGTGCCTGGATAGTAATCTCTGGTAGAGAAGTCATATTAACGAACGTTCCGTTTTGGTTCTCGTTCAAGAGTTCCTTGTTGCCACCACTGTTCAGGATCCGTAATACTTCTACCTGATGGTGCTTGCTTAGGGATTCGATGTCTTCTTTCAGCTCCTTGAGAGTCATTGTTAAACAAAGAAAAGGATTGTCTTTATCTTATTTGAGGGAATATTCACTCGCCCTGAATCTTCAATTTTCTCTTGCCGTATTTGGCCTGCTTGTCCTCTATCAGTTCGGCGATAATACTGATATATGGATCGTTCAGCTCAAACCGCTGGCCAATCACTCTCGTCATTATGGTATCACCTACCTTCACTCTGGAGTAGTCTTTGTTATCGAAGTTATGATCTCTTGCCACGTAAATGATCACGGGACTAGGGTCGTCTTCACTTTGCGCCTTTATGCCTGCGGTCTCCGTAATGTTAGTAACTACGCACCTAATGTTCATTCCCTCGACTGGGCTGCACACTAGGCACTGGATTATCACTTCGAACACTGCTCCGTCACCCTGCAGCATACCGGAGGAGTAACTTTCAACCTTAACCGAACCTTCCTTTACGTAGCCTTCTACCACGCATCTCCCCTCCATCTTACGGCCAAGATTGGTCTCTAAAATCTGCTTCGTATTGTCGCCAATTGATGTCATAGGAAGGAACACGCGTTTTGTCATAATTGCTGGAGAGTATATTCCAAGGTGCTTAGGTTTTCTGCGCTTGGCTACCGATCTAACAACAGCTTTTGCTTCGGTCATTGTTTTTGCTTCTGCCATGGTACTATGTATACATCGAATATTATTTAAGTCGCTTCAGTTTTCTGTTTTACGCATGACTGGTATTTAGACAAGGACCGCTTCTCCTGGTGTCAGAAACCACCTCTTGCCGTCGGATTTCTCTTTATCGAGTCGGCGCAGTGTAAGCTCTTGGACAACGCATAGTGCTTCACGTGTCTTCTTCGTCTTGGTGGTGTATGTATCTTCTCCTAAGAGTGTGTTGAGTGAACTGACAATAGTTGACTTACCGGCTTGGTCGCATCGGGCACCTTTACTACTCGCGTCCAAGACATCGCGGAACTTGAATGTCATAAACCTCTTTTTAAAGCTCGACATGAATCCTATATATTTGCCCGCTTTTCTAGAAAGCGGCATGTAGCTAGATAGCATCTTGGCTATCTCTGGTTGCAAACTAATATAATCCTCGGGTTGGGCCTTGTTCCATTTCTTCGTTTTCTTATCTAGCACGACCAGTTCTTGTTTACCAACATGCTGCATTTGTATCCCGGTTATTCCGTCAGCCTTCATCAGCAACCGATTGAAGTAACCCTTTATCTTGTCCACGAAGCTATCGCTATCAACGGCGTAGACTTCGTTCAATAGCGCTAATGCATCTTCAAACTGTAACGACTCTGTGATATGGTCAATTACAAGCGAGTCTAACAGAGCTGTGTCGTATCCCTCTTCCCGCATCTCCGCTATGGCGTTACTACAATTCTTATACCAGTCTTTTGACCCCTCCTCCTGTGGCGTAGTAGCAATGTTGTAGTTTTTTCTTGCCATTTCGAGAATGCCTTCTGTTGATTCCTTCTCAGCTCTCGCTTTCTTCGCCTTCTTGTTTACCTTCACAACTGCCTCAGTCACCTCTGCGGGGACTTCAAATGAAAAAGTTGAACGTTTATACTCAATAGGCACCGAGCGGTCATAGATAGAAATGTTTTTATTATCAAGTTCTACCGGCTGAAAGAGATACATGTCGCCAATGTTAACAACCCTCCCCAGTCTCTCATATATATCAGTTACAAACTCATTTTTGTCGTCCACTATGTGACTGAGTGCCGCGTTTATCTGCAGCAAAGGGTACTGTCTGACAGCTGTTATCTCTGCAACTAGTTTGTCTTTTCGATAGAAGAACCTATAATGAAATAAGTCCTTTATCCGCTGTATTATCTTATCGGTATTCATCGTGATAAATGCCTCGTTATAGCTGTCGAGACGGACGTCTTTATCGTCGATTTCTGCCGATGGGAAACACTTGTATGCACATTTTTCCATATAGTCGCATGTAGATGAGAAAGGTCTATCTCCAACCTGGTACTCAATTACTTCCCCGGAAGACAGTTGCTGTTTTACAGTAGTGTTCATGTGTGACATATCGAAATCTACCTGATCGATGTTCAGCAGGCAATCTACCGAACCTTCTTTGAGTGTTCTTGCCACCTCACCAATCTGCAGTGCCTTCAATTCGGCCAGGCGATATACGTATATATCTGCTGCCTCCTCTCTCTGGTTCTCCATTATGCTTCCGTAAAGATACAGTTCTACGTTTCGTTTCGAAAACGGCAGATCTTTGTGACTGCAAGTTCTTACAGCTCTACCTATGATCTGCTCCAATCTGTTCATATTATACCATGGCTCTAGTACATGAACCTGTCTGATGAACTTAAAATCAAGTCCTTCAGAACCCGCCTGGGATATTAGAATGACCTTGACAATGTTTCCGTCCTTATTCATCGGATCGGTTGCCATCTTGAGGTCAGCGACGTTGTCTAGTGATAGCGCGGCGTCTCCAGTAATCATTACATAGCTAGCTTGAGAGAAGTCGCCCGACGCTTCTGACTTGGGCAGAAACGATGATGCGTCTACCGGTTCACTAGGAGGTTTCTTGAAAAGAGATTTGACTTTACCAGCTCGTTTCATTCCCATTTCTTCAAGCGCAAGAGCGATAGGTACAAGTCCACCGTCTATATATTGGGAATAAATCAGGACCACCCCTTGTGACTTCTTGACTGCGCGACATATGTTCGCGATCTTCCCACTATACTTGCCTATTTCAGACTCAGCGAATATATTTCCATATTCGTCGCTTCTATACTCGAAGTTTCCACGGAACGCAGGCGAATTGCTGTCTTCAAACTTCATTATTCGCGACAATCCTGCTTTCCCTACTAACATTTTTGCGTCAAAAGAACTATCAGATGAATCGGCGAGACGTTTGTCAGGGTATACTATATTCAGTGCCTCCAATGGTCTCTGCAGCAGAGTGTAGCCGAATGCTTCCATATTTTCGAACGAAGGCATGTTCCTTCCCTGCACTCCAAGTTCCCCCTTCTTGAGCTTGTTGATGATGTAGTTGTACCCCTTTTGTTGAGTAGACCCGATGTCTGTCAGGTAGAGCGAAATGATGCTGAGAGGCTGAACAATAGGTTTTCCATTAAGCTGTAGAGAAGGAACTTGCAATTCCCGAAAGGTACGCGATGGGTCGAACTCTGTAGGCCATATTCTGAAAGGGAATGTGTATGGGTTCTCTCCACGAACGAAAGAGACATAACCCCTGGCTTTGCGAAGTAGTAGCTCCTTACCTACCTCCCGCCCGTCTTTATTGACCTTGAATGATCCGTCTCCGTTGAAAACGCTTTTCACATCAATCACGGATCTTCTATCGTTCTTGTTCAGCAAGTTAAGGAGCCATACAATCTCCTTATAGCTGTTATACATTGGAGTGGCAGAGAGAAGAAGTAAACGGAGGTTAGGAACATTTTCTACAAGTTTACTCAATTCGACAGCAACCCTTTTGTCCTTATTGTCGTCGGTCATACGAATATTATGGACTTCGTCGATTATGATCAGTCTGTTGGAGAAGTGTTTCCGGAGTTTAGTCATCATCATTTTCTCTTTCTTGCCTGCAGGGATGTCGCTTCCTACGGCTGACTTCTTGCCTATATAGTTAGCGAACTCGATGTATCCTAGAAACAAGTAAGAGGCACTTATTATTCGCTTCACCTGGTTCACGACACGATCCTTGCTGAGACCTCTCATGCTCATTGGATTGATCTCTTTCATGTATTTATTGCCGGTGCACGCCCTTATGTTCCAAAGTCCATCTACCAACCTCAGCTTTCTCTCGTCGAACAACTGAAGCTTGAAGTTCTCCTGAACGTTGGGTGCCGCAACGACTATGATTCGTTGAGTTATGCCCATCTGTTTCAGATAATCCCTCATCTCTTCGGCAACGCTTATAGCAGAGCAGGTTTTGCCACTGCCTAACCCATGGTAGAGTAATAGTCCATTATAGGGTGTTTGGAATGACATGAAGTTACGAACAAACATTTGATGAGGTGATAGTTCAAACTCGACATTGCATAGCTTATCAGCAATCTCTTCTATATCTCCATCTTGAAGGCCCTCATACTGCGTGTCAAAGAACTCTTTTCTGGACGCGATCTGGACATTAAACTCCTTGTCATCAAGTGACGGGTATAAGTATCCGAATCTACCATTAGACCGTTCAATCTCACTAGCATTCTCTAGTTCTAATTCATCGATAACAGCATTTCCATCTTGTTTGGGTTTTTCGAGGCTATCAGAGGACATCTATATACTCTATGAACATAATCTGTATTTGCTTAACAATGCATGAACCTTTTCGAGCACCTGAATCTTCTCTAGGTTGTATGGTCTAATCAGATTAATCGCTTCACGTTGAGATACCCATCTCACGCTACTTACCTCAGTACGCTGAAATGTATCAGAGTCAGGCAATATCTCCGTCATACATGCTACATAATAGCAATGCTTGTAGGATTTGAAGTTAGACCCGGTAAATATTTCTTCGAATGGCAAAACGTTCTGGACCACTTTGAGATCATTCTGGTGATACCCGGTTTCTTCTGTGAACTCTCTAAGAGCACAGCTTAGCTCACGTTCCTGGTAGTTACGACGCCCTTTCGGAAACCCCCATTCAGGTGAAGTCCACTTGCTTTTGCTATCAGAGATTAGCGTTTCGATATTATAGAAACCGCTCTTGTCATCAATACCTTTCTTTAGTGATGCAAACTTCTCACGAGAAACACGCTCCTCGCCACGGTATTGTATTCCAACATTATCTCCCCACAACGCTTCCCATAGAGTATCGAAGTCCTGTTCAAGCAGTCTCTTCTTCTCATCGATGGTCATCTCGTCTACTATGTTTCGTAGGTAGGCCAGGTTGTGCAGTGGGTATTTACCGCGCATGAAATCGACATAACCTAGAGTGTCTTTCCTGCATATCATACAATACTCAATACCTTTTTCACCGTTGTTGCGGAACGCGATAGTTCCTATGCTTGTGATAGGATGCCGACATTGATGAAATGCATGTCCCGATTCTCCACAATTGTTGCAAAAATTAAATCCTCTAGTAGTCATCGTTGTAAGTTAACATCGCGTTGTTTTTATGTCTTTTATAGTAATGACGTTAGATCCGAAAATATGGGGACCACATTACTGGTTTGTTCTACACACAATTGCACTTTCGTATCCTGCCAAGCCGAATGAAGCGATGCGGAAGAAGTTCTATGACTTCTATCAAAATCTCCCGCTCTTCATTCCTATTGAGGAAATGGGAAACAACTTAGCGAAGTTTCTCGATAAGTACCCAGTTACTCCTTATTTAGAGTCAAGACAGTCCTTGGTGAGATGGACACACTTTATTCATAATAAGATCAACAATGCCCTTGGTAGTAAGCACATGACACTCGAAGAATCTATGACGGCATACTATGAGAACTACAAGCCCAGGGAGGTTAAAGATCAAGAAGATAGAAAGAGAAGAGAGAAGATAGTTCTGGCCGCGTTCATACTTGCAATCGCACTAGTGGCAGGATACCTTTACACTAAATAATCTACCCTATCTATATAGTATGCCTCGATCGACAAAGACATCCAAAAAGAAATCGAGTAAAGCTAAGAGACGAACAATGAAGCGGAGACCCGATCTAGACGAGGGTGGAAAACCTATAGCTGCAGGTGGGTTCGGTTGTGTCTTCTTGCCTAGGCTAAAATGCAAAGACAAAAATATCGAAGAGAAGCTTTCGAGATCTGGTAAGAAGTATGTTAGCAAGCTTATGATGAACAAAGAGGCCGCAGATGAAGAAAGAGAAATGATGAATGTCTCCGAGATTCTCAAGACGATTCCGAAGTCTAGCAGCTACTTTCTCCTTGCCGACACTCATGTATGCAGTGTGGATACTCTCTCGTCGAGCGACCTAGAAGGGTTTAATAAGAAGTGTAATCCTCTCCTTAGGGAAGGATTGGAAGCAAACAATATCAACAACCGTCTTAATCGGGTTAAGTCGATAAATATCCCTTACGGAGGTGAAGAACTATCAGATTTTATGGACGGGCTATCACCGGACCTCTTGGCCGGCAACAAGGAGTCTGAACAGCAGTTCGGTTTCGTCAACCTGGCTCTTATTAAATTGTTGAACTCTGCTATTGTCCCTATGAATCATGCAGGGTTGCTACATCATGACTTGAAAGCAGCAAACATCCTGATCGAACCAGCAGACATCCTTTACGGGAAAGTACCATTGAAGATTATCGACTGGGGGCTAGCAGTTTCGACCAGACATACGTATGGTGCAGTACCACACGGATCCAGATCGCGACCGATGCAGTTTAACCTACCATTCGGTGTTATTCTACTTTCGGACTCTTCCAAGGCGTTGATAGGGGATTACATGAAGTCTGTTCGTGCTGAAACTCTCGGCCAAGGAGAAGCTAAAACAATGGCTGTGAGGCTGATCAAGTCAACAATTGAGAGACGGGGTCGAGGCCACCTAAAATACATCATGGCTCAACTCAAAAGCCTGACCAACCCTTATTTCAGCTCCGCAACTATTGTACAAGACGCTATGCCAACTTCAGCGTGTTACACTAGTGGTCTATTGGCATTCGACTATATCGTTGACAACATATCAGACATCATTATGAAATACACGAAAGGAGGTGAGTTCCAAAGATATAAATACTTCAACGAGGTATACACACACAACGTAGACGTATGGGGTTTCCTTACGGCTTACATGGATCTTATCTCTCACCCACCTTCTTACAAACTGTTTCGTATGAACAAACTGTTCCGCGGAATCTCTGACCTAGTGTTCAAATACTGCTTCGGCACACAGTACGCAAGCCGACCGATTCCGATCAACATACTATCTGGAGAACTTAGGGATCTTAATAACCTAATCCGTTTCAATAATAAACCATTAACGAAACCTGTCACACCCCCTCGCGCTATCACACCCCCTCGCGCTATCAGCGTTCGTTCGAGTCCAAAGGCGCAATCAGTTGTCTCTCTTAGAGGACGTAAGCGTTGCCCAAAAGGGTACAAGAAGAATAAGAAGACACAAAAATGCGTAAAAAAAGGTACCAAACAAACGCGCAAGTCCCCATCAGAGATTTCCCTTAAAGGGAAGAAAAAATGTCCGAAAGGCTTCAATAAGAACCCAAAGACCGGTAAGTGCAAAAAGAAACGCTAAACATTTGATTAGATAGCATTAATCAAATGTCTTTTCACTCTATCTATAAACTGGTATTGGGATACAAGCAAGCGTCGATAGTCTAAGAGAAAGAAGACCTCAACCTCTCTTCTTAGTTCCTCTCTTCTTTTTGTGAGATTTGCTGCTTTTACGGTGGCTTCTCGTTCCACCTCCTGTGCAACCACAACCATGTGCAGTCCCAGCACCCTTCTTTTTGCGGCTCATCGCGTAACCGTCTCGTTTTCTGTATGGTTTACGGACTACGCGACTCCCTTTTGCGTGTCTCTGTCTGTGCCCTCTTCTGTTAAACTGCTTGTGTCCTTTCTTAGTTGTGAAATCTTTGCGTCCTCTCATAGTCTTGGACTTACTGCCCTTCTTATATCTCCGACGTGTCATTACGTTTCCCATCCTATGTATTACCAAAACATTTTAACGCACTGGAATATAATCTGTCGAAACTATATCATGAAGGTTGAGCTACTCGTATTCGGAATCACGGCGTTCTTTATAGCCAACACTTATCACGAAGGTAGGTACGTCACTATTTTGAAGTCTTGGAAAAAATACTATCATATGATCGGTATTGGTTTCGCAGGTCTCTCTGCTTACTTATTCCTTAAGAAATATCCTAACGATACAGGGTCTCTCTTAACATCGGCCGCCGGTGTAGCGAGATACTTGCCTGTTGATAAAGAGTCGGCGGATATGCTTACGCCCCTCATAAATATGACTAAACAAAGCATATCTAGTTCAAGCTGCAGTGTTGATAATAACCCGCAAACGCAGCGTATGCTTAACTCGGGTAAGACTGGAACAAAGCGCTCAGTGAGTGAGACAAAAAAGAAATATGTAGCCGCGCAGCAGGGATGGAAGTGTGGACATTGCCAAAGGCAACTGCCAGGATGGTTCGAAGTAGATCATAAAGTCCGTCTTGATTGTGGAGGGTCTAATCACGTCGACAATCTGATCGCTCTGTGTCGAGACTGTCATGGAAAAAAGACCGCACTTGAGAACCTATAAGTATGATGAAGGGTCATATTTTCTCTCTTTATCATATATGCTCAGCAAGATCAATGAATACTACCATTCAGGCATGTCCGCGGTAATAGTGAATCCCAAATACTATCTGCTTGCCTCTGCCGTGGAGATGATCATAATGCTTCTAGTGATCTATAAATGGAGTCCCCTAGGAATAAGCAAGGCCCATCCGACGCTATCTGCGATATTTGTAATTTCCTTTCTTTTCGTTCAATTGGCGATGTATTTCTTCGTGAAAAACAAAAGCGTACTCGCGTCTAAGGGCATCGAAGTAACCCCAGATGCTTCTGAGGTACTAGTAAAGATCGTGTTTACACTTCTTACTGTGTTTGGAAGCGTGCTGGTGGCGTACGGCACTATATGGGGTATTGCACAGATTCCAAGCCTCAATGCCGCGTATGACTTACTCATGAATGTAAGCATGTTGATTGTCGCACTCGCAGTGGCGTACGTGATTATGAAGCCCGTTGTTGACGCAGCCAAAACAGGTGATGGTAGATCATCGCTGCTGACACTTTTAGGTCAATTCATCATGTATGTCCCTTGTCTTCTAGTGGACTTCGTTGATTGGATACGTTTCCAGTATGCCATCACTACAAAACCTGTCTGGATCTTACTTGGCTTAGAAATACTGCTAGTCGCCTTGAACATCCTCATACCTAAACTAGCCGCATGGCTCATTAAAAAGGATGGCAGGCATCTTCTTCAAGGACCTACATACATAGATAAACAGACACTTATCAAACATGAAAGCATACACCAGGATCAAGAAAATCCAACCAGAGAATATCATTACAGTATATCTGCTTGGTTCTGGATAAACCCTCAGCCACCTAATACGGGTATCGCATACACGAAATATACCAATATACTCGAATACGGTTCTCAACCAGCAGTACAGTACAATAGCTTAGAGAGATCCCTTCGTGTGCTTTGCGAAATAAAGCCGGGGAACGATGCGGAGATCTTCGAAACAACCGATGTACCACTCCAGAGATGGAATAACATAGTAATAAACTACGACGCAGGAACGATGGACGTATTCCTTAATGGAGAACTGGTAGCTTCAAAGCCCGGTGTAGCGCCGTACATGTCGTTTGAGAACATGATCATCGGAAGTAAGGACGGAATACAAGGATCTGTGGCAAACGTAGTCTTCTATGATAAAATCTTATATCCTTCACAAATCAGGATGTCATACAACGCCCTACGACTGCTCCCTTCACCGGGGCTTTAGATAATTTCTGTCAGTATAGTATATAATGGCTGAGATCGTGAAAACCATCCTTATTGTACTAGCAGTCCTAGTCGTGGTCTACCTAATACTGAGTTTCTTCTTCAAAAGTTCGACAACATTGACGACAATGCAAGACGGCGATAAGAAACAGGTGATAGAGGCAAGCACATTGCCTAACAACAACAATACCAGTAACTACACCTATTCAATGTGGTTTTATGTAGACGATTGGAACTACAGATTCGGCGAACCGAAAGTTCTCATGGCGAGAAAGGATCAAGATGGACACCCCAGTCCTTCAGTGGTTTTAGGAGCGATGGAGAACGATATCACAATCTCTGTTGCGTGCTATCCCCAAAACGAAACGACTGGCACTACCGGCAATAACTCCATCGTTCACAAATGCGTTGTGCGTAACTTCCCTCTTCAGAGCTGGGTCAACTTGATTATCAGTCTCTATGGACGTACACTAGATGTCTATGTGGATGGCAAGTTAGTGAGAACATGTGTACTCCCAGGTGTTGCCAAGGTGAACCCCGACGCTAACATAACTGTCACTCCTATGGGTGGTTTCCAGGGATGGACATCCAACTTTGAATACTGGGATGACGCTTCTAACCCTCAGCAGGCATATAACATCTACAAGTCTGGCTTCGGAGGCTCACTCCTTGGTGATCTATTCAACAAGTACCGGATCAAGATCAGTTTCCTTGAGGATAATCAAGAGCAAGGAAGCTTCGAAATATAACAATCGAGTCATATCTGTCACAATTATCTAGACTATGTATATAGATATGAGCTCACAACAACAGTTCGCAAGAGTTTCAGATGACTCAGCAGGGTTTAGTCAATTTAGTTCCAACCGATACCTTAGTGGCACTAAGGACTTCTTGGAATCAAATAGCATCGTTGCTAAGTTCGCGTTTTTACTTCTAGTACTTATCGTATTTGTTGTCATCCTCAGACTAGGGGCGACACTGTTTTCATGGTTGTTCGCACCAAGATCGGATCCTATCCTGATCGACGGTATGGTCGACGCTAAGCAGATGATGAAAATACCACAGGACCCAGCAGTTAATGGAGCAATCCCGATCCTGAGGTCAACAGACCAGACAGAAGGCTTGGTGTTCACATGGTCTGTATGGATGTTCATAGATGACTTGCAATACCGTAGAAACGAGTACAAACATGTATTCCATAAAGGGAATGACGATATCAACGTGACAAAAGTACCAATTGGAATGAACCATCCTAACAACGCACCGGGACTCTACATCGCACCAGACACGAATGCATTAATTGTAGTCATGAACACATTCGACTCGATCAATGAAGAAATTGTCATTCCCGATATCCCTATCAACAAGTGGATGAACGTAATCATTCGTGTAGATCAGCAACACAAATTGGATGTGTATATCAACGGACGCCTGACTAGACGTCATATTCTTGCCGGTGTGCCAAGACAGAACTACGGTGACGTATTTGTCAGCATGAACGGAGGCTTCTCTGGCTACACCTCCGAGTTGAGATACTTCAACGAAGCAATCGGGACTAACCAGATCCAAACCATCGTTGACAATGGACCAAATATGAACATGAAATCAAGTAATATGACCGACTCAAAGCCTAGGTATCTCTCTCTGAGATGGTTCTTTACTGGGGCGAATGACATGTATAATCCATAGACCAAGTGAGAGTATCTGTATTTATATCTCAGCCAATTATAGATGTCAGGTATAGCTAACGATCCTAAATGCATATCAGATGGTGGAGAATGGCCTACATCTGCTCCTTATTACGGTGGTCCATATCCGACTAGAACATGGAGTAGGTTTAATGGCGAGCCCTGCGTTGCAAATTACACCGCAGCACAACTCGACATGCGCCGGAAAGCGGTCACACTTCAGCATCCTCAGAACTATGGACGATTGACTAAAGCCCAAAAATATTCTTATTTCGCCAAAAACGCGAAAAGATCTTCAAGTCAAGATTTGACGGTCGAAGAAAAAATCGCACAACAACCGAGCGGCATGGAACCCGTTGAGATCACCTATTTCGACAACGCGGGTAGACCTCAAAAAATGATCGGTAGTCGCTGCCCTCCGAGAACAACACCTCTTTACAACCCATCAACTTGCAGTGATGTCCCTGGCAACATGTTACTTTTCAATGATCCTTCTGTTCCTCTTACCAATTGGAGAGTCAAAAGAACATATAAAGCCGGGGGAGGACAGAATATCGACTTCCTCGACGCTGGGACAGGTGAAAACCCTACAGCCCTGCCAGATACGTAGATTGGAATAGTGCCATGACATTCTCTGGTGAATAACTCTCGTATGCCTTCCAGCTGTCTTTGCTACATATGATGTCTTCGATATGCAATATTATATCCAATAGATCAGTCCTCCCATTGTAGACCACAGCTTTGTCTCCTAGCATTTCTAAATGCGCCCTTTCGACTGATTCACCCCAGGTCAGTACGGGTTTGTTGAAAAATGAAAACTCTGCTACGGCCAACCCAAACGTCTCTCCTCTCACCCGCGCATGAAGCATACAATCACATGCATCTATAAAGCTTGATATATCACTCGGCGACGAAGTCATTGGTAGAAAATGTATCTTTGAGTGTGTTGCAAAAGGAATCGTTCCGACAAACAAAAAGTAAATGTCGTCGCGTCTCCGTATAGATTCTAGTATGATGTCCTTTACAAATGGAATGTCGAAGCTGTCTTTTCCGCCGTGCCGGCCTATAACTAACGCATCTGCTGGAATCCCCAGAGACGATCTCACGTTTTTATCACTAGGCGGTGGCATATATACCATATGGGGCACCACCGGAAATCTAGATCTTGTACGATTTTTCAAATCGACGGATATCATCGAGCTTATATCTGCACCAGAGTCAATCCCTCCAAATATATTATGCTGTATAGTACGAATACCGCGCCACATATGTTTCTTACTATAGAATAGTGGACCACCGTCCTCGCCGCTCGCCAGGTGATAAATTGCAGCCACTCGTTTGCGTCTACATATTACTGGTACATCGAGCACCGATGCAGCCGTTATCATGTTGAACCTGGCCGAGTACCTGTCGTACATTGACTGATTAAAAATGAAGATCTTGTCTTTGGCAGGGCATATGATTAATGAATTGTTCCCCAGAATGGATTCATTATGAATCGCATAGTTGAGGACTGCAGTGTCCGTACCTCTTAATCCGAAATTATTAACATAAAACGCTACAATTACCATATTATGTTATTCTGACAATATTTTTCCATGTGTCTACTCGCGCAAGGACGGACTAACACATATGTCTTTCGATGGGAAAATGTCCCCAGACATGCACATATCTCCTTCATTCACTTTTATACAGCTACGGAATCCTCTATCTTCCCCGATATAACAGTATCCTGACTTTGGAAGTGATTTGCTTTGTTGTGTAACACTGCCTGCGCTGTCAGCTTCTGGCTCTTGTGTCACATGTTTACTAGTCGCATTCTCAAGAGCGCTACTAGTCGTAGTTTTAGTGTCGTCTATTCTGTTGAACTGAACACCCTTAGTGCCGACACTCTTCTGTAGCAGGGTAACAGCATCATCAACAGTGCCTGCTGCAACATCGACTGCTGTCTTCGCGCCTTCAGCTGTGACATTAGTTGTTTGCTTCACTGTTTCTCCCACTCCGTATCCCAATGTAGCCAATAGAGGGCGCAAAAAACCAGTCGTAGACTCAGTTGCTTTTGCAAAAACACCGAATATGTTTATCCCAAGAAAGGCCAGTATCAGAATGATAAGACCATATCTGATAATAGAACTCCAAGGGATCTCTGAAGCGGCAGCCTCCGTACTACCACTAGATACGCTATCGATCAAGGCTGCCGGCGTTGCGTCGATGCCGATAGTAGTTGTTGTTGGCGTCTGAGAGATCACTTCGCTTACGTTCATTTATATAATACGTGCGTACAAAAAAGAACTTAATCTAACCATTGTTTAGATGACACGTTCTCGAAGACACAGGTCGAATAATGATCATGAAATTACACTATCTAAGGCAACAAGGAGTGTGCCCAATAATCCAGATGTTCGAAGAGCACAACTCGATGTAGTAGAAGATCCGACCCCTACATCCATGGCAGATTTTGCAGGTGCGGTAGTTGGTGCTGTTGATAAAAACCTACAATCGCGACGTCCCGATATAGATAGCGAGCTAGAGTCTATGCATCCAGGGAAGGTAGCGGACATATTTGGTTGTGGTCTAAAAGACAATCTTGAGAAAACAACCAGAAGCGAACCACTCAAAATCGTCATAGGTAAAGAGCGTGATGGATCGAACAAATGTGCTCTTGCAACTAGTAAGAATGCAAGAGACGTATTACTCAACAATTTCAAGAAAGAAGGTAAACTGTCAGCATCTAACATCATCCCTCCTATGCAGTTCCATACCAACTGCTGGTTCAATACAATGTTTATGTGCATGTTCGTGAGTGACAAAGGTAAGAAGTATATGAGGTTTCTGCGCCAACTAATGATCAAAGGGGAGACTTTACATGGTAGAGCCGTTACACCGAATAAACTGAATGAGGCTTTGATTCTCTTCAATTTGGCGGTTGAGGCATGCTACAACCTCAACAAATCCGCTGGCAATGTCGGGCTCGCGTTGAATACAAACAACATCATCCACAGCATATATACATCTATACCTGACTCCTATAAAGCTAAGCACAAAGGTATCAAGGATGTTGACCAATACGGAAACCCCTACCAATTCTACAGAGATTTAACTAGCTTCCTCACTGAAGAAGACGAGAGAACCAAGCTAGAAACAATAAAGTCTACAGAAGAGGTGCGCGACTTCTTTAAGGGAACGTACAAGACTGACGCGGACGTAATTGCGGTTCAGTTGACAGACTCGGGTGCATCGGGTCGTGCGTCTCCCGAGGATGCCGGATCAATGCCGACTTCCGTAGTTGTAGCACGCAACACTTATGAACTAGACTCGCTCGTATCTCGTGACATCTCTAAAGAGCACTTTTGTGCTGGTATAACGATAAATGGGAAAGAATACATATTCGATGGTGCGGCTTTTTCTCCTCTAGAGAAAAGAACCTGGCGATCGAAGCTTGGTCATGACCGCCCATGGGGTGTTTCTGGATCAAAGAATACATGGAACCTGAAACGAGGATACTCACTTCTTCTCTATTATAAAACTACTTAGGTACTACCCGCTTTCATCGCTGCATTCATCATCTCCAACCTAGCTATCGTTTTATCTAAGTTGGTCTTTTCTGTTCCGGCGAATAAATAATCTGTGGCAGGTGCCTGCTCATTCTTCTTCACCTGTTTGTAAACACACGCAATCTTCTTTACCACACTTGACACATGAGCTTTATCTGACCATATATTGATTGATAAATCAACTGGCTCTGTTAGTAAGGATATTGCGAAGTATACTAGAAATCGTCTTCTCTTCTTAACGCTTGGACCGTATCGCAAGCTAAACATTCCTAGAAGTGACTCAATTATCCTAGTAGTTATTGCACACCCTTTTCTTGAGCACCTATCAGTAATGAGTTCCCATACTATCCATATTGGGTCTATGTGATACTTCGGATTTACTGGAGCCCAAGAACGTCTTTTGGCGACTATGACGTCTTTTGACTTCTTACATATCTGCTCGAACTCGATTATCCATTCAAGCCAGTAGCATGCCGAGAAGCTGTTTTGAGATTCGCTTGACAGGTGGTACGCTAGTTCGTTAACAGCTATGAAGAGCTCCTTGGGGTCTTCGTCTGTAAACACACCGTCCGCATAGGAGGTCTTCGGCGCTTTGAGCTTAGTCGACATATGAGCCATGTTGAACTCATCACTCTTTTTGATCTTTACAGCTTCAAACACATGCTTCTTTCTTGACATGCACAACGTCGCTAGTATCTCGGCGAAAAGATCTCGAATCTTCAGATTGTTCCGAAGACGTATTTCGTTACCGACATAACCGTTCACTAATATTTCTTTGAAGTTGTCCATTCTCATTGAGATATATGTGGGAAGACGGGGACTGCCCAAATGAATATGCTTAGAGACGTATAGGACTATAATTTCCCATAACTCTGCGAAGTGTCCCGCACATATCATTTCTGCACCCCAGTAGCACGTATTCTCGATCTTCCCCGATGACATACTAACGATCAATTCTTTCTTCACTCTAGTCTTCTGGTATCCCGAGAAAGTTATCGACCTGAAGTCTTTCTCCGATCTAACATCATTTATTTCTATATCGCTCATATACCTTCGATCCAGACAAAAAAAATCCAATCTATACATATACGCATGTCTCGCTCATCTATATTGAACGAAATCAAAGGATTTTGGAAAAGATCAACCGCTACAGAAAAGCTTTTCTACGCAGCACTTGTGGTTATCTTGCTATTCGTGTTGCACCACGCCACCAAAAAACCTGATCCAGAAGGATTTGAGACTTCTAATGAGTTTATTGTCAAGAGAGGGTCTGGGATCTATGACCCATTCTATGTGGACGTATATGATACACTGCTTTACGATAGTGTGCGAAACGACTATGAAATCGGTAGACTAGTCGAAAAAACAACTCCTACAAAAAAGAGTGTTATTGCTGATATAGGGTGTGGCACTGGGCACACGGTAGGTAAGCTTACCACCCATAACATAGACATTGTTGGTATTGACATCTCTCCTGCAATGATCTCAAAAGCCAAATCACTTTACCCTGACGCTAACTTTAGACAGGGTGATGCCCTCAAGGCAATGCTTTTTCCACAGGGTTCATTAACTCATATCACATGTCTCTACTTCACAGTTTACATGATAAATGATAAGAGGCAGTTCTTCAGAAACTGTATGAACTGGCTTATGCCAGGAGGTTATCTTGTATTACATTTGGTCGATAGAGAGAAGTTTAGTCCAGTAGTTCAAATAGGAGAGGTCCTCGTGGGAGTAGATCCACAGGCTTACGCGGAAAAGCGCATTACTACTACAAGGGCAGAGTTTGATAACTATTCTTATAAGGCGAAGTTCGACATTAAAGGTGATGATGCTTTATTCACTGAAGTTTTCAAAGCGAAACCTAGCGGGGGTGTAAGACAGAACGAGCATAACCTGTTTATGCCCTCTCAAGCAAAGGTTCTCTCTATGGCAAAAGATGCAGGGTTCATAATGATCAGCGAAAGTGAGATGAAGAAGTGTGGTTACCACAATCAGTTCATATACGTTCTGAGTAAGCCCATGTAAACACAGCACCGACGTTACAATCTCCAATATATTTTAGCTGAATGAGATAATGCTACAATATATTCTAGATAACTCGCCATTACCTATTCCATTGCTGATCATAACCCTGATTGCGCTGATAATTATGGTTTTCTTATGTGTAGTAAGAAGCAGATCTGGTTTCTGGTACATGCAACCTGTCTTTCATGCATACGACCTCCACCATTGGATCTTCACCAATAGGGTCATTATGGAAGATCTGCCCGAGCCCAACAAGTATGTAACACCCATAGACGTCTCTACATTCACAGCATCGAGCTTGACCGACACGGTGATAGGAGATGTGTGTGACTGTATAAGAGAACATTTTCTTAGAACTGAGCTGGCCTCGTATAATCCAACCAATGAGGAGGTAATGGGGTTTCTCGAATCGTCTACCTCGCCATCTTATGTCAGCATATATTCGGGCGCTTCCCCAAGTAAAAACGTCGTAGGCGTCATAACTGCCAGACCACTATATGTGCACATCCATGACAGAGACATTCCGGTTAACTATGTTGATAACCTCTGCATTGACTCAGGTTATCGAAAGAATGGTTATGCACCGAGGCTTATCCAGACGTTGGAGTACGACATCAGGCGACACAACCCATCGGTCAAGGTGTGTCTCTTCAAGAGAGAAGGTGAGATGACGGCAATTGTACCGGTGACTACGTATACAACTTACGGAGTAGATATCGAAAGAATCCCAAGGAAGACGCTCGAATACTCTTCAGCTAAAGTCGTTCGCGTCTCCAGCGGCTCACTAATCAATCTCGCGTCATTCGTCAAGGATATGGGAAGTAAGTTCTCATGCCGCATCCATCCAGATAAACAGACCTTCATTAGTCAACTGAAAAAAAGGTACCTTGATTGCTGGATGATGATCGACTCTGGCTCCATCTACGCAGCGTTCTTCATAAAGAACACGTCTATCCACGCAGACGGTAGGGACTGCATCGAGCTAGTAGCGTCAATAAATGCGTGTCCTCACGAAGACACGTTCTTTAATGCTTTCGCAACATCGCTTCGTCGCGCATGCAGAAGCTACAAAGCTAAGCGTATACTAATAGAATCGACTGGACATAACAGCATCATACTTGAACATCTTGAAAGACACAATGTGAAACATATTTCATCGTGTCCGACGGCTTTCTTCTTATATAATTATGCCGCACTATCCGTGCCGGCTAAGGATTGTCTATTCATTTATTAGCGAGTGTATTTGCCTGCTCTAGCGAACGAGTCTAGGACAAAGATGATAAATATGCCTAGAAACGAGTAAAGAATGATCTCCTCTGTGACATGTCCCGTCTTAACGTCTTTCTGTTCTTCAAGAAGGTAAATAAGGTAGTCGAGCTTTGATGCAAGTTCGTCTTTGGTTATTGCGCTGCTTCCTCCCTTGTCATAATATGGAACAAATTGCCTATAATAGTCTTCTGTAGAAGTTGAAGGGAGGGAAGCAAAACCTTCTGGAGTTATGGCGGATTCACCTCTCCCACCTTCCATGGCATTGGGCTGCACAGGAACATCCTTTAATATATCAGTTTCGTTATCCTCGCGCCGCATCGCTCCCATCGACACAGGCTTAGGAGGCGGGCTAAAGTTACTCATGTTGCCTTGATCATTCTCCATTGGTTGTAGGCCTAATTTACGTTGCATGTCGGCTACCTTCGATGATGGTTCAGGACTATCACGACGCTTATATGTCTTGTTTCTGACTTGTCGTCTTTTATCGACTGCCCCATCACTACTACTGTTTTCATTTAAATTAGAGCCGAAATCAACTGTCGCTGCATTCATAGCCACACTCATTGTCTATAGACAAATGAGATATTTTAATTCCCCTCTTGACTAACGTGAGGCAAAAATAGTATGCCATTACTATATACAATGAAGTCTTGTGATCAGTTCACGGTAGTTGTGTGGCTTGTTCAACTATATATCATAATCACCAGACCCGCTATCCTAGTGTCTCTAGTAAAAACGGTATACGGCCGTTTCCTTATTCTTGCCACCGTAGTAGTGTTATCAGTCATTATATCTCCACTCGCCGGTGCGGCTATAGCAATCATCTTTGTAACGTTAAACAACGACTCTGAAGGGTTCGAATCTAGCAGCACTTCTCAAGAAAGCAAAAATATAGATTCTTTTAAAGATCAGCATTGTCAAGAGAGAAATGGGGAGACCGTCTTTGTTGATGACCAAGGTAATGAAGAGACATTGGAAGATATGAAGAAGAAATATCCTCATGTGAAGTTCGATAATGGAGAGTGTAATCCATGCGACAAGTCATGTGTTTTCTCTATTGAACAAACTGATAAACTCACAGTCGAGGCATCCCTTAGAAAGCGCGACGAGACACCAGAGTCTTTCCGCGTAGTATGAAATCTTTTACCACATATATACTAGATGTCAAAGCTATATATGTGGCTACTATCACTCGTGGTGTTGTCCGTTCTCCTACAATTACTCTGCCCAACACCAGACCTGGAAAGTTTCGTGGATGCGACCGCTCTCGTAGGAGGAGCGAGATCTACTCATAGAGATGCACGCAGATCGGTAAATGATGCTGTCTCGGCAGCAAAAGGAGACTTCAAGCGCATGACACGTAAGTTCCTAGGCATCCATTTATAACTGATATTATCTCTCCTAATTGTAATGGTCTCTATCAAAAGTCTACAAGGCAACTTAACCGGACTTATGTCCAAAATTAATAACAGTCCTATGCTTGCCGGCATCGCCATGCTACTGCTCAATATCGGTTCCAGGTATATCGAGATCGGATTAAGCAAGACGCAAGAAGAAGCTCTTAGAGCCGGCCTAGCAAGAGAGCTCCTGATATTTGCTATGGTCTATATGGGGACCAAAGACGTTTTACTATCTATCGGAATGACCGCTGCATTCGTTGTTCTGTCGAAGCATTTACTTAACGATGAAAGCAATTTCTGCGTGATTCCCAGCTATATGAAGAAGCTACGTTTGGAAATCGACCTTAACAAGGACGACAAGGTCACGGACAATGAGATTGAACAAGCGATAACCACATTGAAGAAAGCCAAAGCACAAGAGAAAGCAAGTAACTATGCTGCATTCTCTGCAGCAGTCGGTTCACAGTATAAATAGTGTCATAATCTTTTGTACATTTATAATAGACTATGACTAGCACTTTGTTGATTAAGCTTAACATATCAGGTGGTCTTGACGACAAAAATGTCAGTTACAAACCCCAAATGACCGACAGAACTCTAAACGCAAAGGCGGAGACGATCTACTTCCCTCCCACTATAAAGATAACTGAACCGGTCGTTAAAGAGATCGCACAAAGTATGCCACCGATAACGGTTTTTACTCTTCGGGATAAGTTTTCAAGATTCCTAAGGTATTACACTCGTCGAAGATCATTCAAAAAGATATCCGTAGAAGATGCATATAAAAAAGGTATTATTCGTGATAACCTCCACTACTTTAAAGAGCTTTTGTTCCCAGATAGGGGAAGTAATAAGATATATCTAGGGGAACGTGTCTACACTATCCTTAGCTCTGACGTCGATCACTTCAAAATACCCCCTGTAGGTCCTAGTTCTATGCCACCATTTACATTTGAGATGACGATTAACATTAAAGTCATCCGTCAGGACAAGAACACACTAGAAAACAGGACAAAGATGAATTGTGTCGACAAGAGAAAAGCTATTAACAAAACTATGGACGACCTAGGCTGGTTCGATTCTGGATTTGATGAAAGAGAGGAAGACAGAGGGAAATTGATGGGAGATGACAAAACTGGTCCTATGTATTCGAGCGTAGCGACGGGTTTAGCCACCGGAAAGGTACCCGGCAAGGAAAAACAGGCGTACGCTAGATACTATAACCCGTATGCGCCTCCAATGCGAAGAGCCAGTTCTTCCCCGACTTCTTCATCAACGTCTTCATCCGGCAGTGGATTGACGAGACCAATCATGCCATACAATCCATTCGCACCTGGATTCGGAGCATTGCCTTATGCTTATCCGGTAGAGCCTTCTGCTCCGAGCAAGAAAAAATAGCGATTGACAGCATCATCTCTATCTACTTTCCAAGTACGTTGCGTCGAAAGCTCTCTACTAAGTCATCTGGTATGTTGTCGAAGTCGACCAATGTACAATTAAGTTTGTACCTTTCTGCTGCGCCTGGTTCGGACGCAAGCTTAGACTCAAATAATGTTCTGTCTTCAAACATCTTCAGTGCAGTCTTCGGACCGCATTTCGAGAACACGCCTGGTATGTCGTCGCTCTTGTCACCGGTTACTATCTTAACAAACTTGTCGCACTCTGGATTCCCGGTTGCGTTTTTAGACTGAGTGAGATCCTGATATTTGAGATTGATTAGTTTTGTCCTAGGACCAGCCAGTTGAAGGTAATCCATATCGCTCGTTATAATGGTGACCTGAGCATCTGCATACCGTTCAAGGACTTCTCGCGTGAAGAGAGCTGCACAATCATCTGCCTCAAGGCGAGGATGAGATATAACCGCTGAGGCACCTGCGTCTGCGAACAAACCATCATATGCCATCTTAAATAGCGGACCTCCCTCGAATGTGTCGTCCTTGTCGCGTGACTCCTTGTACGTCTTAAATAGATCTTGTCTCCATATTTCTTTCCGAGGACAATCCTTCGCGATTACCAGTATAGCATCCTTGAGGTCAAGTTTTTTCCTGATCTCATGCATCTTGTCGACGAATGTTGAACGAAACTTATCGACGAAGTCCTTGTTCTCGATAGGCTTCCCTAGCTCCTGATCCTTTTTTGCCAGTCCCCACCACTGCATAATAGCATAGTACCTGAAGAAGTTGTAATAGCTTCCGTCAATAATAAGCCACTTCATTTCGATTATGTTTGAATAGCGAGATGAAGGTTTAAGTGGTTCAATTTTTTATAGCTCGGTCAGGATATCTGAGCAAATAAACATTTCGTTGACTACATTGTCAAGTGTTTGCATGAGAGGTGTCTCTACCGCGAGAGCCTTACCTACACCTGCAGACACACCCAAAGCTAATTGTATCTTGCAGAACTGTCTAGAGAGCCTCAGATCATAGGGGCGCAGGATACTATTGACTCTGTAAATTGTAGACGGATCAAAATCCGAATGATCGTGGAAGATCTCTCTTGTTATTATGCTGAGTGACTGGATCAACCTCTCTATTTCTGCCTCTGGTAACATTATAACTCGTTCCTGTGGTCTTACAAGGCAATTAAACATTACCTCAGCAGCCCGTATGGGATCTTTCTTGAACCATCCTTGTTGAAAGAACCTGTAGAAACTTTCCTGTTCCTCTGGACAGAGACTACCACACAGTCCGAAGTCTACTACGCCCAATACGGGTTTTCCATTCTCTTCTGTAAAGAATAAATTACCTTGGTGCATGTCAGCGTGATAAAAACCGTCGTATAGAACACTTTTCATGAAGTATTTCGCGTTTATAGCGGCATAGAGTGCTCTTTTGTCTGGACTTAACTCATGAAGGCTAACTCCGCGTAGTCTTTCCATTACGATTATATCGTTGTTGTGACACGTGAACTGGTCGTACACATGTGGTATCTTGACTGTTTCCACACGTTTGAAGTTTCTGTATGACCTTATACAGTTGTTGACCTCCTGAACGAAGTCTATCTGGTCGAGCATGTCGAGCTCGTTTTCCTCCATTATGTCTTGTAACCTTAACATACGGATGTACGGCAGCCAAGAGGTTATTTTAGCTAGAGTTCTCATTTTCCGCAGTCCTTCCTGATATGTCAAATCTACTCCTTTTCGTTTGACTTTTATCACCACTTCATTTCCATCTAACTTGCCGTAGTATACAACCGCAATAGTTCCTGAACGGCTCGGTGTCACTGGTTCAAGAAGTGTCAGCTCTTGAGAAGTAACGATTGAGAGTTCAGACACAATCTCCTTTATATCGGGTAATTCGCTCTCAACGAAGGGCACACTGTCGGCGAATAGTGAAAGAAACTTCTTTTCTTCTTCGGTAAAGAAGTCTATGCCTACGGATATTGCCTGCAGTATCTTCGTACACATGACATTGTCGGATGTCAGACAGTAAACGACGTTTTGCACACATGTTGTGCGTGGTCTTCCTAAAGCATAACATATACTTTGCCACGAAATGCAGCTCATCACTTTTGCACAGAAGAATAATGATTCCATAATCGTCTGTATTCTCAAGTCATTCTCTCTATAAACGTTTTAACGCGTAAGAATATCTTGCTCATCAACAACCCTGGCAGCTTGAGCATATACGGAGGCATATCTTCATCAAATGTCATAGAGAAGTTATAGTTGACTTTGGCTAGATGTGGTGTTTCGAAATTAACTTCAAGATCACCTTCGCTAGCCAGTATAGGTTCGGCATCTCCGACATCGACATAATTTGGTTTCTCGCACTGTTCGCTCCTGTAATGCAGTCCATTATCGCTGAACTTAGCTACGCTTGTCTTAGAACAAAGGTACTTCTGTGATATGCCGAGTTCCGCTCCAAAACGTTTGAACGTCAAACATACAGAGAATGGGTCAGTGTCAGCAGTTGGTTTATGGATATACACCATATCCTCTATCACGTCAGTGTTTACTATATGCATCAATTCATATATCTTCATATCAATCACCTTCCTCAGATCGTAATGGGGGTTCCCGACACTAAACTCCAATTGGAAATGAGTATTGCCGCCAGTCCCGTCCATAGAAAGGACCATCCCCTCTTTCTCTTGAATAATCGTCTTTCTACAATCCATTATACTAGTGTCTTAATCAAAACGCTTATCCTTAACTCAGTAAGCAATGACCAATGCCTAACGAGTGGATGTATAGCATTGATTTGCGACTCTACACGTATGTAGTTGGTATTATTCTGTATTCAGTGAGATGTTTCTCCTACAATATATCAACTGTATAGTTCCTTCTAGAGTATTGTAGGTAAACATTCTGTTAACCAAATGAATGTCTATGTAGAGGCGTCTTAATAAACGTAACTTTTTACACCTGTTTTGATCCTTGATTTTTCAGAGAGAAATCTTGTGATATCAGAATATCTATAGAAATTGAGGATGAGAACGTGAAATAAAAACCCTGTTTATCATGACGCTTGTAGAGAAAACGTGTACAACCCTTCAAAAAACATGTAGGGGTGTTATGGAGGACTGAAAAAAAGGTACTTTCGTTCAGAATCTCGTCCTTTTTTCTGTTTCCATATTAAGACCAAATGGAAACAGAATTAGGGACAAAAAAGGACGAAAAAGGGACAGAGATTTTCCATTGCGAAAAGTGTGACTTCTTTACGTCTCATTCTGGACATTGGAAAAGACATCTTAACAGCATAAAACACAGGAAACAAAATGGAAACAAAATGGAAACAGAAAAAGGGACACACGATTGTTCTAAATGTGGCAAAGCTTATTCGTCACGTTCTGGAGTGTGGAAGCATGAAAAAGTGTGCAATCCTGTCACAGAGAAGTCTGAATCGCCAGAATCACTTCAGATAGTGTCATCCCCGAATTATGGTTCTCCGGCGATTGAACTCTTGCGCGAAGCAATGGATCAGAACAGTCTTCTTATGGCGAAGAATTGCGAACTTGTCGAGAAGAATATGGTCCTTTGTGATAAAGTTGCTGAAGCCAGCAGTGGCGGTCATCACAACACTACAAATAGCCATAATAATACCTTCAATCTCTCTATATTTCTCAATGAAGACTGTAAGAACGCACTTTCTATACAGGACTTCGCCAAGTCACTTCAGATAGAGTTACAGAACTCTAGTGAGATTGCCTGTGGAGACCCTATGAAGCTTACATCAATCATCACTAACAAGTTAAACTGTCTCACGCAGGTAGAGAGACCGGTTCATGCTCACCATGCGAAGTGGTACGTCAAGGACAATACAGATGGATGGGAAGACGACAATTCTGGGAAGATGGTCGACGTCGTTAACAGAGAAATTAGCAAGGATACCCTTGCGAGCTTACCCTCGAAGTTCCCTAATTGGATGGATAGCGATCATTCAGATTCGTCTAAGTATGCGGAGGCGGTTGCAAGTGTTACAAGAGACTTGGGACCGTCTGAAAAGAAGAAAATACTGAAAGGGATTCATGATTCATGCAAGATAAGTGATTAGATGCTGTCTCAGTCCATTCCATTATAGTACTCGGGGTCATACCATTGAAATCCTCGCACAGTCGGCTGCATCGATGGTTGACTATGTGGTTCCTCGATCACGCCGACTTCACGTGTCACTGGAAAGAGGACGTTCTGGACTGCATCTCTGCGTTGCATGTTAGGATCCGGCACTATCATATTCACTTGACTGTTATGCGTCTGTGGTGCTTGCTTTGTTGTTCCAGGAGGTAATGCTTTCACTCCCTTCATGCTTCTAGCTGCAAGTTCAAGAAGAGTGTTACCAGATTGCATGATTTGTTGATAACCTGCTTGTGCAGCAGTTATTGTTTCGTCCAGTTGGGATCTGGCTGATCGTGTGTCACTCAGGTCGTGTTCAAGACGAGCGATGTCTGAATCAATAGTGCTCTTGAGCTCTCTAAGTCTGCTAAGTTCAGTATCATCGGCTGATATTTTCTCTATTAGCACACTTTGTCTTTCCACTAACTGTTCCAAAATGTGCTTGTAGCTTTGGTTCCACTGCTCCATATGTGATACATCAATAAATATAGTTTTATATCCTTAACGCTATCATGAGTATATCTCGTGTCGTGAATACCAACCTCGTTATATTGTTATTGTTTTGTGCTCACCAACAATGTAGGTGGCAATAGTGTTAGTCTCGGACAAGTTCTTTACTCGTGTAACAGTGAATGGAAGTTTGTTGATCGACTTGTATTTGTTCGACTGTGACTTTATGAGACAGCAAACTCTTTTGACCACCTTGGTAGGTACCTTTGAATTGTCTGGATTAGATATCACACCGTGTGCGCTTGGACCTGACGCAACATGGACCCAGAAGTCGTCTGGATTGCTCGACTCGACTATGTCGGCGTTTTCTTGCTGACTTGTTCCGATTTTAATTGTGTAACCTTCAAACTCTATTTCGTGCATATTTCTTTTTGCTATAAACTATTAGGGCAAAAAGAAGTTCAATTTTGATGCTCTTATATATCGATGCTCTTATATATCGATGCTCTTATATATCGATGCTCTTATATATCGATGCTCTTATATATCGATGCTGATACTGGTCTTTTCACTGCGCTTGCGTCTGTTAGATCGCGATGGAACATTAGCTGAAGCAATGTCTTTCAGATCTTGGATGCTGACTGTGCTACCATTATCTTTCCCTGCAGGGATCGTTGGAGGGGGACCTTGAGAAGCACCACTTTTCTTAACCTTAAGTCCAGAAAGGATGTCAGAGATATCGCTAGGGCCTTGCATCTCTGCCCTAGGAGCGTTTGTCCTTACAGACTTAGTAGGTGCTTGTGGTCCAACCGAAGCGAAATTATCAGTGATGTCAACCGCGTCTCTTGCGGATCTCATGTCAGGACGGTTGACGGGCACATTGCTTCGCTGTGAACGGTCAGTTCTTGTGCGCATAGGGGCAGGAGGAGGACCAGATGCGACATTAGGAGGGGGCATATTACGCTGTTGGTCTCCCATCACGCTATTCATGAATCCACCGAATCCAGGGCTTTGCTCTCCCATGGAGTTCACTGCGGCTTGGGTGAACTGCTGCATTAGCTCAGGATTCTGTCGCATTATGTCGTCCATACCTGGCATCGCCGACTTGAACATAGTGTTGGTCATATGCACCATAATGCCTGAGCCCGCAAGCTGAAACAGTAACTTTAGTTCAGGCGCCATTTTTGCCTTTGACTTGTATTTTTCATGGAGCTCAGAGAATATCTCGTCGTAATCGCCGATGTTCTCGTTGACTTGTTCGCTCCAGCCATCTAGCTTGACATCGAATGGATCAAATCTATTGTTAAGGAACTCCAGTCCGGTGATAGCCGCCATCAACATCTTACCCTGGAACTTGACGCTGTTCGATTGTTCCTTCTCGGATATGATCATTTCATATTCTCCTTTCATTTCTGAAAGATTCGAGTCCATAGAGTATTTCTTTGTTAGCCTCACGCCCTTTCCTTCTAGCTCTTCCAACTGTCTTAGAACCTTAAACTTCTCTTTTAGAGTTTCTTCAGGAGAGAGTTTAGGTGTAGAGGAGAAACTTTTGTCCGGATCGATAGGGATGTTGTTGAACTTCCCAAAACCATCACTTGTCTTAACAGGAGCGTTGGCAGTCTTTTTACCAATACCGGGTGTGAGGTAATTTGCCTTATCAGAACCTGAGCTAGATATGTCTTCAACATTCAACTTAACAGCTGACATGCCTGGACCAGAACTAAAAATGTCTTTCTTATTTACCTTTGGTTTGTCTGCTAGGTTGTTGAGTTCTGCCTCGAGCTCATTGATATCTCCAAGTGCGATGTCATCTGATCCATTCGATTTTTTATCGGTACCACCAGATTTGCGCTTGTCGTTCATAAGGAGTTCGATTCCGCCGCCGAAGTTAACGGACTTTGGTGGGCCTTGCGAGCTAGCGTCGCTGCCTCCCGATGAAGAAACCTCCTGATTAAGGGTTATGACATTAGGTGCGCCACCAAGATCGCTTATTTCAAGTATTTCCAAGCTTGCCATGTATTATCAGTAGCAACGATGATTTTAAGCTATTAGAAACGCAAACTCAATTGTCTAAAGTCCAGAGCCCCTGAAGAAGAGCGTCAGCTAAATCATCTTTCTTCTTGTGTTCGTCGAACTCCTTTAGTCTCTCAACTGCGAGAGGCATTTCGCGAATGCGTTCTCTTGCGACCACAATGCCTGATGCTTTTCTCTCTTTGTACGTTTTCTTCGGGACCTGGTACTTTCTAAGCTTATTGCTAGATGATACAAAAGAGACATTAGTTATACCCCGTTCAATAAAGAACTGTGTGAGCATACCTTGGATGCATTTCATTCGGTTCGCTATGGGACTGATCTGGTTCTCAATGGCAACTCTAGTTACTGATGTCATATCAATACTCTTAGGCAGCAGTGAACTCATTGATATTCCAATATCGACTAGATCCATGTCTGATGCGGAAGGTCCACTAGCCAATTTCGTTGCATAACGTTCTGTTATGGCCTTGCATATTTGATCAGTAGGAGTATTATCATTCGCCGGCAGTAGTGCCTTCATCTCCGCGATCAGTTTTTTGCTAGGTTTCTTTGACTTCACCATCTTGTAGTAGTTGTTTGGTGCTACTTCTGCTCCACACTTCTTTACATGTGTGCCGCAATAGCATTTGTCTGAATATTGATACGTAGCGTTCTTGCCACATACTCCCTTGCGCGTGGTTCCTACACATCGAGCCTGTTCTCCACAAAGGTTAATTACGCCCCATGACTCTATTGCAGGTGCTGCTGCATTACCACTTATTACGCAGTAAGCTAAGTTCTTGATTCCTACATCAATGCTTATTAGCATTATAAGCTAGATACAGATGAATCTTTATGTTGGTAGAATGTGTAATTCGACATAGCACCAACTTAATTGAAGTTCTGATAACCACCCTTCAACAACTGATCTTGGGACATGACAGGAGTATACATCCTGCATTGAAGATCGTATTTGGAAAGATAAAGTTTCTTGAGGTCGCTGTTCTCGTAGCCAAAAGGTTGTGATTTGTCTGCACAACTCTTGTACAGGAACGGTGTGTTAGATCCCTTCTTGTCTGCAGCTCCATACTGTGCAGGACACGCGCAGCACTGATCACAAGCTTCTACTTGGTTAATCTTAATGATCTGATCAGCATTGTCGGTCATATACTTTCGGTACTGCCAGTTGGAAGTGATTCCTGCCTGTTTCCTTATGTTATCACTGATCTGGGCACCAGGCTGCCAAGCAGCATAGTTACGCCCGTCCATCATAATAGGAGGCGAGTCAAAATGGATGTTATTTGATCCAGAGTAGCAAGTTCCCCAGCTCATTATTAATATACTGCTAGATTATTCTCTCACTTGTTCTCAGCTCTTTTGGCTTCGAGAAAGTCTATAAGATCTTTCTTCTTCATCTTCTTTAGATCTGCAGGCGTCTTTCCGGAAGCCTGTGCCATCTCCTTCAACTGGGCTACCTTTATCTTTTTAAGATCCGTTACGGCAAGCTTCGCGGATAGCACGGTAGATACATCCCCATCGGATGACGAGGAGGATAGACTCTCGCCGTCGGATAGCGATCCACCTGTCGCCTGATCGAGGTGCTCGAGACTAGTGATATCTTCTAGACTCATCTTCTTCGTGTCGTCATCGTGGGCAAGATCTGGATAGGTAATCTCGACCACTCTTGGCTCAGTTGTGACACTGTTATCACTTACTTCACGACTAGATGGTAAGATCTCGGCTGCAATGATATCGACTTCGACCCCACCTACCTTAATGATTCCATCATCTTCATCTTCGTCTTCGGATTCCAGTTCAGACTCACTTTCTGATCCTGATAGTTCGTCATCATCGTCTTCGTCATCGTCTTCGTCATCGTCAGACACCTCGATTCTGTTCTCTGGGGTTGTACCGGAGTAAAATGCATTTGCTGCATCGACTGCAAGTTCATTCGCATGGTCATTGCTCGCAACAGGTGGCTGGTTTGAACCACCTCCCATAGTGATGGACGCGCGAACATTGGTTATGAAGTCTCCGAGAACCTGGTTTTGTTGCACCACGGCTTTCTCGAGAGACGATATACGACTATTACAATAGTATACAATAGCACCACTAATTAGTAGAGTCACGCCTATTGCGACAATAAAGCCACTTCCTTCTAGACCGAACATGTTCATTCTAAAACAGTGCCATACTTTTTATATCTGGATCGAACGTAAAAGGTTTTTCTATAGTGACAACCCCTCGATCACTTGCAATGACCGCGATACTATGTCCGACGGATATTCTAGCTGCCTCAATACGGCGATCCCACCCTTAACAGACGATACACCGTTGACTAGCTGATAGCTGTAGTTTACACCGCCACTTGACATTTTTGACTTCATCTGCAGATTACTAGCACGTTTGCTTTCTCCGACATTCTTGCAGACATCAAGGAAGTGCGTTGTTATTAGATACTCAACCCTTTTGTTTCTGTTTAACTTCTCAAGGAAGGCTGTTGCCGCTCCGATTGCCTCATATGGGTTTGTTCCTGAGAACAGCTCGTCAAAAATGCACAAGACTCTTCCGTCACTCTCGCCCTCACATTGCCTCAATATCTCAATACAACGTCTTGCTTCCGCCTGGAACAAACTGTCACGACCTGATGTGTCAGGAATGTTTATATAGCACGACAGTGTAACATAGGGCCTCACTGTTGCTGAAGAATAACATCCGTAACCGAACTGCTGCGAGAGTAGGACGTTAATGAATGTAGTTTTAAGCATTGTTGTCTTTCCTGAAGCGTTTGGACCGGTTATGATAAGATTCTTAGAGAGATCTACATTGTTAGGCACAGGGTCGTCATCAATATGTGATGGATAGAAAGCCCGCTTCAGTTTAGTTTTTTTGCCATGTAGTTTGCATTTGTTCATTTTCCCTTCTTCTTCCCTCTCTGCGACGGCTGTCAAGTTGTCTAGATATGAGTTGAATTGAATTGCGTATTCAAGAGTGCCGGTTACCCAGTCTGTATTGTATAACTGGTAAAAGACTTTCATTATCTCTCCAACTTCACCTATCTTACCGATTGCAAGCTTGTAAGAAGAAATCTTGGATAATCTCTCTAGCAGATTATCTATATGCTCAACTACCTGCTGTAGGTCATCATTAAAGTCTGAATAGCTATCGAATCCCGAGGTAAGACTCAACGTCTCCTGTATTCTTGATCTGCTAGAAGAGAGATATGTTCTCAGGGAGTCAAGCTTGGCATGGATTGCTTTGAAGTTGGAAATGAACTTCTTACAGGACTCGAAATTATAGTATATCTGTGCGATGTAGAACACGAAGGATAGGATGATGTAGACTTTCCTATCCCAGGACGCATCATTGAATGAAAACAATTGACCTATTGTGTGCCTACTTAGAACTGACTGAAGAGCGGTAGTATAACTCGAGATTGTGATCGAATGACCTTGTACCCTGAGAACAAAGAATGGTATGATTAGTAGAAGGACCGGTAGTGCAAGAGATAATACAGGAGAAGATATCTCGTATACGCTAAGCAACTGCAAGAAAAGAGGGTTCTCGTTGAGAAACTTGAGGTATTCCCAATCAACGAAACCATACTTTTCTATAAAGCCCGTTTCGACCTTGATATCATTGCGAAGCTCCATAATCTCTTCATAGTTCGAGCTGCCATGTATAACTCCGTCTCCAATGTTCTTTATCAACTCCTGGGTATGGGTTAGAAATATAGGGTCATCGGAATAGTTTGAGGCGATGCGCTCTGCGGTAAGTTTTCGATAATCATCAGACATTTTCAAAAGCGTGGGGTAGATTGGATTCTCTCCCTCGACAAGCTCGAGCTCTCTCACGGTATCTTTGTCAACCGTTTTACAGCTGTTCTGACACTCTATCGGCAGTCTAAATAAAGGACATTCTCTTTGTTTCGACATATCGTATAGTTTAGTCTTCAGAAATTATACAGAGGATGCAAACGTGTGCTTAGCCTAACGTTTTGTTCCAGTTCATAGGCATCTCTGTGATCTGAGTATGGTAGTGATTCTCGATTTCCTTAAGCTGTCTCATGTCGCGCCTTGTGATGAAGTTGATTCCAACACCTTTGCGTCCCCACCTGCCAGAACGCCCGATTCTGTGGAGATATGTGTGCACGCATCTAGGCAAGTCGAAGTTGATCACTGTGCTAACAGCCTGAACGTCAATTCCACGAGCAGTGACATTAGACGAAATCAACACTCGCTGAGTACCAGCCTTGAATTGTTTGTATGCTTGCGTCCTCTCTTCTTTGTCCATGCTACTATGAATCTGGCATACTGGGAAGTTGTCAGCCATCATAGCGTCGTACAGGTCTTGCACTCGTCGCACACTGTTGCAGTAGATGATACATTGCGCTACAGAGCAGGCAGAGTAAATATCCTTGATGCAGTCGTACTTTAGGTCATCGCTCTCCAACGCGACATAGTACTGAGATATTCCTTCGAGTGTTAACATCTCTGCTTTCATCAAAGTTTTGATCGGGTTGCGCATGAACTTGTCGGTAAGACTGATGAGATCGTGTGGCAGTGTGGCACTGAACAGCGCGACTTGGATCTCCTTTGGCATCATCTCGAATATATTATATACCTGTTCCTTGAAGCCCTGTGACAACATCTCGTCTGCCTCGTCAAGGACGATCAACTTGAGTCCATTTGGAGATAAGCGTCTGCGCCTTAACATGTCATACGTACGACCCGGACACCCCACTATAATGTGTGGCGTATTCTGTTTTAGATCACGGATAGTGTCTTCTGTAGAGGTGCCGCCGATTAACAGTTGCGTCTTCAAACCTTCCATGAATGTACCAAGGCTGGATATAACCTTGTTGGTCTGCATGGACAATTCTCTTGTAGGCGAAAGGATGATTGCCTGTACTTCTTTTTTGGAAACATCAATGTTTGCTAGGGTACCAATAGAGAAGCAACCTGTCTTACCAGTACCAGACTGAGCTTGTGCAACTGTATCGCGTCTGGCAAGCATTGGCGTAATAGCTTTCTTTTGGATTGGACTCGGCTCCTCAAACCCGACTGCATATATTCCTCTAAGGATATCGGGGTTGATTTCCAACTCATCCCATTGCTCTATATGCGGGTATTCGCTAGGGAGTGAACTGGATACATCTTCTTTTTTTTGTTCGTTGGTGGTGGGGGTGGCATCTGTGTTTTCGGACATCTTACATATTGTAGTCATATCGTTTTTAAGTCTATTAAAAAACTACATCTTCTTTCTGCGGAAAATTGATTTAAAGTTTGCTGAAGGACTACCTTCATACGTCATGACAACCATTATGCAGCGTTACAGCTTACTCGATTTCGAAAGTATTAAATCCCACGGTTTCGAGGCAAACCTTGACCCTGCCGCTCTCGCTATAATTCAAGATTTGGCATCCCAAGTGGGTGCACCAGAATATGTACGCACTCCACAATTTACACAAAGACAGATGGGTGGCGGTCAAGACCGTGATCGCGGTAGAGGTAATAGGCGAAAGAAAAATAAAGCAACTGAACTTACAGACGATGCGTGGGAGGCAATCAGGAACTTTGAAGCCACTCAGATCCAGAAGCGCGAAGGAATCGATGCATCCATTGATCTCATCCGAAAAGCTATGAACAAGATATCCGAAAAGACATACGACGTGCTGTCGGAACAGATCTTTGAAGAAATTAAGAAGGTCGGGGAAAGTGATATTGACGATGTCGCCGATGACTTAGGGAAAGTCGCGACGGCAGCGTTTGATATCGCTAGCTCTAATGGCTTCTACTCCAAGTTATACGCCAGACTCTACGAGGCACTCTGGAACCAGTTCAAGGACATATTTGGACCACCATTACTCAATGCGGTCGATGGCTTTCGCGAGTCATATCTCAATGTTGCTTATGTGAAGGCAGAAGACGATTATGACCAGTTCTGTGCTAACAATAAAGCTAACAGCCAACGGAAAGCGCTTGGTGTCTTCTTTGTAAACCTGTGCGAAGCTGGAATCGACGGCCTTGATAAGGCAAGAGTAATTGACCTTATTAGCGACATTCAAGAGCAGCTTCTTGTCAAGATCGATATGGAAGGTACCGAACCACTGGTCGACGAACTAGCAGGTCTCGAAGGCGACATGCTCATCGCTGGTAAAGAAATCCTCGGTTTCGAAGAGGAGTGGCCTGAGTTGATGGAAAAGGTTGTATGCATGTCCAAAATGAAAGCAAAAGATCACGCATCCCTTACCAACAAAACCGTCTTCAAACATATGGACATTAGTGACGCTCTTAAATAAATCAGTTAAACAGTAATAATTTGATATTGTAAGGATAATGGAACATTTTCTTTACAATGTAGCTGAAAAGACACCCCCGCGCAACCTCAATTTGATATCTATCGTAGAAGACTTCTCAAAGAGGGCAGATGAGATAGTCATTGCGGATGATGAGGAATATTATGATTCTGATAGGGACTATTTCGAGAGCCTCACTGTGAAAGATCTTAGAGATATAGCGAAGACTCTTGGAATTAAGTCTAGCGGTCTAAAAAAGAAAGAGCTTATTACAGCGCTTGTCACGTCGAGTGACGAAAAATAAAATATTCGTTCTCATGTATATGCAGTTCACCTACCCAGAACGGAAAAGTTACTTGCTCCGAGATGTAAAAGATATTCAAGAGAAAAATTATCCGGTAGCACCAGTTATAATTACTCCGTCGCGGGAAAACCCCAATACAAATCACCCGTATCGCCCACATACCCTTGTTCAGAAACCGGATAACATTGTGCCTCCTGTGAAAAACATCCCTGCCAGACAGTTAATGTCATTGCATGTTAATGGGAACTGTTATTCGCTACCATGGTACGACAAGACGCAAATAAAACGCCCCGTGAGTGTCAGCTTCGGAAGTGCAGACAGACTTGTCTTTATCAATCCGTCGAACGGTTTGATAGAGAAAGTTGAAAACACCTACCTAGACAAAGGGAAAGAGGTAATAGCTATATATCTTGAGCACCCTACTCGTTACTTCGACAGACGTACTCATGTTTTCGTAGTTAAAGAGCATACTCCTCTTGGAAAGGCAGGGATTACCCCATACGGATCATCTACGTCGATAACTGGTAGACTCGCAGCCACATTGTTATACTTAACTGTGTTCGATTGTGAACGGTCTATCAATCTGATTCATGACAACTCGCAAGAGTATATAGAAGCAGTTTCTGTTTACAAAGATGGAGTGCCTAGTGCGAACTACATAGCGACAACATCTATGAAAATGGCGATTAAAAGTAGTTTTTGGTTAAGTGAGAGTGTACAGTCTATCGGATCGACTATGATATGTGCATGTCATTTCTCCTCCCTAGCGGATATGGCTGCCTCAGTAGCACGTTTCCGGAGAATGGCGAGCTCCCTGGGCCATAGAACAATGATATATGTTTATTCCTGCGCTTCAGGTGATTATCACAGTTTTGAAGAGGTCATTCAGAAGAACAAGGTTGGCAACGAACATTTTTTGAGCGATAAATTGAATATAGCAGGTGACGCTGGGAAATATCTGATTGGTCTGCGTTCGATCACTGATATGTCCGTCGTTTTCAAGGACGAAGGTTTTCTTACTCTGACTAACGACAGTGTACTATGTCATCGTGATCTATCTGCCTTCGCCGCGGCCCACTCGGAAGCTGTCAAGAATAATAGTTTCGTTGGTGCGATGTCAACTAACGAAGCTGGGTTTCACTATCAGTCTTGGTTCCTTACGTTTAATGGACTGCCCCCGATAAAAAAGTATATGGATCAACTGTCACATATTGTTATAGATAATCACGAACCACGTAAAAGCATTATCAATGGTATGGAATTAGGCATATGCCACATGATGAGAACTTGCTTTTCTAGCACTGCTATCTATCCCGGTCACGAAGTGACGGCGAAAAACCCATGCTGCGCCTGGGATGACTGGGCACTATTGGTCGGCAATGCTCTCAAGATATGCGGGATGCCTTTTCTCAAGAGACGATTGTTAAACATCATGAAAAAGCAGGACCGCATTGATCAACTGCACGTTGAATTGTCAGAGTATTCGTAAATCATACCCATACCAAGCGGATTACACTCATATCGTACATATTACTCCTCGATATGAGTGGGATATAGCGTTTCTATGTTTACGGGCGCAGCGTGTTGATAAAACAATTCAATGTACTGCCAGCAGGAAAGCACTCATGTTTACCTGCTTTGATACCGACACATACATCTACCATTGCACAGACTTCTCTCCTATGATCAGGTGCAGACTTGTCCCAAATCAAGAACGGTCGCGCTGCCACTATCTTCTCCACATACGGTTCCATTGAAGCATGCCTTGCATCTTTCCCAACTGCTGTGCAAATATACACAGGCTTGCTCCCGTCAAAATGATTATCTATGCACTGTAAAGCTTCATCGACGTGTTTGTTTAAAGCAGCTACACCTTGCGTGCTACTCGCCCAAGACTCGAATCTATGCAACGAGTCAGAATCTGAATCAATCAGACCGAAATAGTCTCTGCCACCAATGCCGCAGACATAGTGGCTGATCTCGTCTACACCGAATCTGAGTCCGAATGTATCGAACGGTCGTTTCGGCGCTCTCGATTCTGCCAACCTCATTGCGTTTGCAGAGGGTTTCCATAGTTTCATTAGATGAAAGTCCTCACCACTCAGTGTGGGGAGGTATTTCCAGGAATTGGTTTCAATCCGCGGTAGCGGGCTCGTTATTTTTTCGGCCAGGATTGGGAATCCCGCTTGCTTCAGAAGATGATTTGTGGCAGATATATCTATGACTGTTGACAGTGAGTTGGTGTTGTTATCGAATATGTCGGGTTTGAAGCCATGGACAACTAGGACTAAGACGTTCTGATCTTTCATATCACTAAGACAGTTCGTAATCCGATTAAGCTGATTCATTAGCCCCCCGCTATACTTAACCATAGTCAATACTCCAATCTTATGATGGTCTTTGTTGCTTAATGACATCATCGATCCAGTTTATATTAGCCTTAGATGTTTTTTGTACTGATATATCCTAATTCGTTTGTCTTGTCAACGTGCGATTACTTTATCAATGCGTCAAGCCCGGTTTCGAAGTCTATCTTGACGCTCCACCCCAAGTCTTTTAGTTTCTGGTTACTGATGTAGTAACGTTTGTCGTTGAATGGCCTATCCTCAATAAACGTTATCCAGTTATTGCAGGGTTCACCTGGCTTCATTCTCTCGATGATCATATTGGCTACCTCGGCAACTGAATACTCCATGCCCTCATCACAACCAATGTTGTATATCTCTCCAAGTTTTCCTTTTTCGAGAATGATCTTGAACGCCCGAGCCGTATCTTCAGCATGCAAGAAAGCTCTGACACATGAACCATCGCCTTGAATTGTGACCTTCTTTCCCTGAGATAGAAGTTGGATGAATCGAGGGACGAGCTTCTCTGGGTACTGGTTTGGGCCATATACGTTATTGCCACGTGTTACTACGATCGGCATGCCGAACGAGTGACTATATGATTGTGCAATTAGTTCTGCACCTGCCTTTGTTGCGGCGTACGGATTTGTCGGACAGAGGATAGAGTGTTCTGTTTTCTTGTTCTCTTCATTGTCCAGCATACTCTCTCCGTATACCTCGTCTGTTGATACGTGGACGAACTTGACAAGATCTTTCGCATGAAGACGAGCTGTCTCTAGTAGATTATGAGTTCCGACGATGTTATCCATCGTGTAGGTTAGAGAATCATCGAATGATGTCTGAACATGAGATTGCGCAGCGAAATGCACGACGTGTGTGATCCTCCTGCTCTGGAAAAGGTGTCGAAGGAGATCGAGACTACGCAGATTTCCCTCAACGAACGTATACCTAGGACTACAACGAACGCTCTCATTGACGTTGTCTTTGTTAGCACAATAGTAGAGAGCGTCGAAGTTAATGATGTTTATACTATGAGTATTCGCATGTAAGTGATTGATGAAGTTAGAACCGATAAAACCCGCACCACCTGTCACGAGGAGTGTTGTGCTATCATTGTCTACCATATCTGTTGATGGTGTGTCTTCGATGTCTTCTGTTTTGTAGTTATCCATTAATCTAGAGATAGAGTCCTTGATGTTTGGGACAGAGGCCAGTGACTCTAGCAGCCTAGTGTCAAGAACATTATTGGAACGCTTAGAGTCAAGAATGCGGTTCTGTTCCTCAACTGAGAAGTTTTCCCATGTGAAGGCAGGGTCGACCTTTTCTTTGTACATCTCGAGAATCTCATTATGTGTGATATGTCCTGGATTTGTCAGGTTCATTGTGCCGGTGATGTTAGCCTCCATCAAATCGACCATAACTGGGATCATATCCGGCAGAACAGTCATCGAGTTTTTCATGGAACAGACCTTCGCATAGGACTTGATCTTCGTTATAAAGTTTCGTTGACAATCATATCCCACGATAGGCATCCGAATACGCAGATTTAGTACGTTGTCACCATACTGATGCATAAGTCTATCTGTGAAACCTTTGACTGTAGAATATCCAGAACCTGTGAAATCAGGCTTGTCCTCTTCTGTGTACGGAGTACCTGGCCCCTCTCCGTCGTATGCGAAAATACATCCGGTACCCAGATACGTAAAATGAATCCCTCTCTCCTTGCACGCATTAGCAAGAGTAATAGGAGCGTATAAATTGTCACGCACGTTGTCAACTAGTTTACCTTCCTGCTCCAGATAGTCAATTGTGGTATACACTTTCCCGTCGATTTCACCGTGTGTACGTCCGATGAAACACACGACATGATCCGGCTCATGTTGGTCTACCTCTTCCAGAAGAGCTGATTCATCGTCCGCTCTTGCCTGGCCGAGTATCAACGAAACATTCTCCCGTTCCCTGATCAAGTAAGACACGAATTGCTTACCGATCCATCCCTTGTGTCCATACGCTAGAATCTTCATTATTAAAGTTACTATGTCATGGTCTTTAACCGGGTTATCATAAAAAGCATCTGTGCATAGTTTAATGGGATACGGATATGGAGTTTGGTTGGTGTTTGGACAGGGTGTGTTATCTACGTCCCATATTGCACACGTTACAATATCTTGCTTTCTCTCTAGAGAGAGTGCTTCATTACTGGCAGGAGAGATTCAAGACGCATTAGGAGGTCCTGCTGTGGAGGTAGTTATAAGCGGCGACTCAGTAGTTTACCCTAGTAACTTCTATGATAACGACGCAGGGGATCTGGTCTCGTGGGGTTATAACGTAGAGATGAAAGATCCGACTTTGTGGGACACGCTAAGGGATATATCAGAGCCATATGAAGGGAACTTCTCTCTATATCCTCATGCTAGTGTAGAATACGCTCGTGTTGAATCTGATTTAACCAAAACCGATATGGCAGCGCTAAACACCGTATGTCGAATTATGGTAGCCGACATAAGACATGATGAACCGGTGATGTGGAAAACGATTAGTTAAAATGTGACCTCGTATATATATAGAAATGGTGCAGTCTGTTTTAAACCCGAATGTCAATTACCCCGAGACCAGGGCGTTAGACCCCGACGACAAAAACTACGATGCAGACCTTTACGAAATAGATCTGGCAGGGAAGCTAAGAGTAATAGCACTAGGAAACTCGAAGTTCACATTCATTACGGAAAATATTGTATATTATCCAGTGTACCTGATCGAAAACGATCGTGTGAGTGACCAAGTAGGAGTGTACGAGATATTCTCAAATCAGCAGCCAGAGATTCTTGACGAAGAAGGTGATGTAGATGTAGACAGACTAGGGCCACTCTTGCTCTACTCTTATGTTAAAACGCAGCTCGAAGATAGAGAAATCGACGCCATCGCAGACGACGTTGCTGTAATGAAAATAGCGGATGACGTTGCTGATGAAGTTGAAGAAGATGAAGAAGATGTTTCTGATGACTCTGATGACTCTGATGACTCTGATGACTCTGATGATTCTGATGATGATGAAGACAAAGAAGCCAAGAGAGAGACTAAGCGACCTGAGCTCGGGTTCTCTCCTCTTAAAGAACAAGGTTCGCAACAAGCACAGGTCGAACGAGACGCTTATAAGAAAACGCCTGGTGAAGACTGGGTAGCAACGTTCATGCACAACAAGAACTTCGCCATCCAGGACAATGAAGGAGGAGGCGACTGTCTATTTGCAGCTATAAGAGACGCTCTTGCACTAGACGGTGTACAAGTATCTGTTGATGAGCTTCGATCCAAACTGGCTGATGAAGCGAATGAAAAGGTGTTCGAGGGATATAGATCGATGTACAGAATGGCGAAGGGCGAGCTCAGTGCAGCAGAGCTAGACATGAAGACCCTAAGAAAGGAAAATCAGTCTCTTAAGAAGAAGTCCTCCGTGACGAGGGATAGAGAAGAGTTGGTTACGTTGATCGAAGGAGCCAAACAAATTATGGCCAAATATGAAACCGCTAAAAACGAGAAGCGCCAAGCACGTCAGCTATTGGACGAGTACGAGTTCATGAAAAATGTAGATTCGCTCGAACAGTTCAAGGCTAAACTACGAACATGTGACTTCTGGGGAGAGACCTGGGCTATCTCGACGCTAGAAAGAGTTATGAACTTCAAGTTGGTATTATTTAGTGAAGAGTCGTACAAAGCTAAGGATTATGATAACGTCCTCTTGTGCGGACAGCTAAACGACGAGGTCCTTCAGAATGCAGGTAAGTTTGAACCGTCTAGATACATAATGCTGGACTTCATGGGGTATCACTATAAGCTCATAACATACAAGTCCCGCGGATCGTTTACATTCAAGACTCTGCCATATGATGTGAAGGCAAAGATAGTAGACAAATGTATGGAGAAGGAAGCAGGTCCGTTTTATATAATCCCTGACTTTAGAGCATTTATGGAGTCAATACGGCTTGTTCCGCCGGATCCCGAAGATCAGGAGCTCGTGCCAGAAATCGGTCTTTATGACGACAAGACTGTCTTCCAGTTCTACTCTAAGTCTGCCGACAAGAAACCAGGGAAAGGTGCAGGAGAGAAAATCGCAAGTGATCAAATATTCGAGTACAGCTCGCTAGCAGGTATACCAGAATGGCGAAAGAAGCTTTCAAACTTCTATATAGCGCCGTTTGATCTTGATGGCCATAAATGGGCTTCTGTTGAGCACTACTATCAGGCTTCTAAGTTTAAAGAGAATAACCCTGATTTCTATTTGTCGTTCTCTCTAGACATGAATCCTGAGGGAGAGCTTTCTAAGGACCCAGTGCTTGCAAAAGGTGCTGGAGGTAAGAGCGGCAAATCGAAAGGAAGTAAAGTAAGACCAACCGATGTTAAAATAGACCCGAACTTCTTTTCAACGAGAAGCAAGGAAGAGATGAAGCGTGCCCAAAAAGCGAAGTTTACGCAACATAGTGATCTCAGGAAACTACTATCCGATACAAAAGATGCTAAACTAACACACTTCGTCCGTGGGTCGGAACCAGTAACATTTACGGGGTTAATGGAGATAAGAAGAGATCTGAAGAGAGAATAAAGCCTAGTTTATAGTATATACAGCAATGGAGTTTGATTCGACTTATACCGGATATGTTAAACAGATACTTAGTAACACAGACATTCCGGAAACAGAAAATACCTCACTGGTTTTGAGATTCCGATCTATGATCAAAGGTGCACTGAGGCGCGTAGCCGAAGAGGGTATATGCAGCAAGGCGGAAGTAAAGAAAAGACACCACGGTTTTATGATACCATCAGGGTTATACGTTCCCCTCACTATCAGCCAGTATATTGACGCTATGGCACGTGACACTCTAGTCTATAGATGCAGAATACATAATGTGAGAATCACCATCAACTACCATAGACTGAATGGCCATAAACAGTCCATTCGGAATGTCGACAAAACGATACGGTTGATGGTCGCATGGCTGGTTATTTGCTGTGCAAACTCTGACTCGGGGTCGAATAGAAGATTATCGATTCATTTATATCCTTGCCCACAACGCAAGGTATTTCCTTCATCTGCATCTATCCCACTAGGTCCATCGAGTGTCAACTCTGGGTATAGCACTCGGCGCAGCGATTCGGGAGAGATCGTTGTTTTCAGAGAGGAAGAAATGTTCAAAGTCTTTGTACACGAGACGTTTCACGCGTTCGATATGGGGTTAGATAGTCCACTAGGTGATGGCATCGATAAGTTTTTGGCGAGCAAGTTCAGCGTATCAGTGCCTATAAGCGGTGACGAAGCATACATAGAGACGTGGTCCAGGATAGTGAACTGCATGTTTTCCGCGTTTGTTACGACGAAGAAGAGGGAAGATTTTGTTGCGACGGCAGTGGTCTCTCTAGGCATTGAGTCAGTTTTCGCGTCTACGCAGGCAAAGCGAGTACTTTACCATAATGGAGTTCGCATGGAGGACGTGATGGATACTTCATCGGATATAGGGAGATATATGTACAAAGAGACTACACACGCGTTTGCATATTACGTGATCACCTCATTCCTTCTTTGCCGCCCATATGAGTTTATCGAGTGGTGTATGGAACATAACCGTTTGATGTTCTCGTTTTTAAGAAACACATCTAACATAGCTGCGTTTAGAACGTTCCTCACCCAACGGATAGATGAAGGCTGCGGCGAGACCGTTGATGTCTCCCCGAGTTTCGGGACGCGCATGAGCATTATTGATTTAAACTAGAAAATTGAGCCGACCCGGTGTACACCACTAATTAACACAAACATGGGAATCAAAGGTCTTAACAGCTTTATACAGGCGAATTGTTCCGCTGATATAAAACAAATAACACTATGGGAGCTGAAAGGGAAAACGATAGCAGTCGACTCAATGATATACTTATATAGATTCAAATCTGAAGGTGGTCTTGTCGAAGGGATGTATCAAATGGTGTCGCTCATGAAATACTACGGTGTAAACCCAATATTCGTATTCGATGGAAAGCCACCACCTGAGAAGATGGAGACAATACGCAAGCGCAAGGAGGAGAAACATGAAGCAGAGATAATGTGTAAGACTGTACTGCGACAACTAAGTGAAGCAGAGAATAGGAGCGAAGACACTACAGATTTGCAGGCTGAAGTCGATAGACTGAGAAGGCAGTTTGTGAGGATAACCTACCAGGATATCGCCGAAGTGAAAGAACTAATGCATGCGATGGGCGTGTCCTACTACGAGGCGGACGGCGAGTCAGACGGCGTATGTGCGAGAATGGTTCACAAGAAGGTGGCGTACGCTTGCCTAAGCGAAGATATGGACATGTTTGTATACGGGTGTTCACGGGTGCTGCGGTACCTCTCCTTGCTCAAATCGACAGTAGTATTGTACGATTTAAATGCGATACTAAGAACATTGAACATAACATTCGCTGACTTCAAATCGATCTGTGTGTTGGCAGGGACCGATTATTCGGAAGAAACTGGTACAAGATGCGATCTAAACAGGGCACTCAAGGCGTACGCGAAGTTTGCCAAGCAGAAAGAAACAATAGAGTTCTACGATTGGTTGGAATTATGGAAGGCAGATGACGCAGATTATGATGCGCTTAGAAGGGTATATGACATGTTCAGCGTATGCAATGTCAACATCCAGAAAGATAATCTCGTAGAGAGTCGCCCTGATAGGGAGGCGATGGAGAGCATACTGCGTCCTTACGGTTTCGTCTTCTAAAGGAACATATGCCATTATTTTTTCTGATGTTATCTTGTTGAACGATAAGAGTCTAAAAGATCTCACACCATATTATACAAGCATGTCGGTTAATATGGTAACAGCAATAGCCCATACAAGTCAGATTTCTCCTAGGTCAAGCTTGCAGCGTTTACACGAAAGCGTTCCGAAAACCAGGAAACGTAGGAGGATAACTGATGACGAGTTTTGTATACTGAAACCAGGGGAGCAAGAGAGCCTATGCGACTGCAACTACCGGGTACAGCAGTTGAAAGACATGTGTCGGCATTACGGTCAGAAAGTAGGTGGGAATAAAGATCAACTTACGAAAAGGTTGTACAATTATCTTCGTCTCTCACAACACGCAATACGTATTCAGCGCGTGTATCGGCGCACGGCTATCGAGAGATTCAGACATGCGAAAGGTCCGGCGGCCATAAAAAGAAGTATCTGTGTCAATGACAGCGACTTTCTAACAATGGAGAAAGTATCTGACATTCCCTATGGGCAGTTTTTCAGTTTTGAAGAGAGTGGTACAGTGTATGGTTTTGATATATTATCTCTCTTCAACTTGTTTTCTAAGAAGTCAAGACCGTGTCTAAACCCTTATACTAGAGCAGAGATACCTGCAACTGTACTAGCTTCACTAAGATATGTAATACACATGTCACGGTCACTGGGGTTACAAGTCGAAGTCGAGTTGGAAGAAGAAGAAATGGATGAAGAGAAGCAGTTAGAGATGAGAGGAGTAGCATTATTCCAAGCGATAGGTGAATCAACACAGTATATCGTGGACCATATGTGGTGGTGGAGACTAGGTAGAATCTCTCTAATAAGGTTCATTCGTGAGGTACATGATATCTGGTCTTACCGAGCACAACTTACTGATGATGTGAAGAGTCAAATATGCCCTCCTCATGGTAACCCTTTCCAGCATCTAGGACTAAATACATTGCAGGTGAGTGATGTTGATACATTGAGGACCACATCATTAAGAATTATGGAGAGAATGATCACAACATCACATGACGAGGGATCAAGAGGTTTAGGCGCAAACTATGTATTATGTGCTCTTAGTCTGGTGAATGAGAATGTAGCTGAACAATTTCCATGGCTTTATCAATCTGTCGCTCAGATCTGAAATATTAAGGGAATTAAATCGCCTGCTAGGGTTCTCGTAAGACAAAAGATCTTTTAATGCGTTAAATCGCTTAAATAGATAGTCTATAGGTATGGTATAAGATGCCCCGTAAGACGAAGGAGACAAAGACAACCACTACACCTGCTGCTAAGCCCGCCGCCAAAAAGGCAACTAAGACTGCCACACCCGCCAAGACTACTACCAAGACCAAGGAGACCACCGCTACCAATGAAGTCGTAGAGACTGTTGTTGAGCAGACAGCCGATCAGGTTGTTGGTGGTGAGTTCACCAAGGTCCTTGCCCAGATCCAGGCAGTGTACTCCCAGATTTCTGCATTGAAGTCTGCCGTCCGTGACTTGGAGAAGAAGTCCGTTCGCGAGATCAAGACCGCTAACAAGAAGTCCAAGCGCAGTGCTTCCAAGGGAAACCGCACTCCTAGCGGCTTCGTAAAGCCTGCCCCCATCAGCGCCGAGCTAGCTGCTTTCCTTGGAAAGGCTAAGGGTACTGAGATGGCACGCACTGACGTCACCAAGGAGATCAATGCCTACATCCGAGCCAACTCCCTCCAGGATAAGGACAACGGTCGTATCATTGTCCCTGACGCCAAGCTCACCAAGCTTTTGAACTTGAAGAAGGAGGATCAGCTAACCTACTTTAACTTGCAGAGATACATGAGTCCTCACTTCTCTAAGAGCAAGCCTGCCGCTGTTCCCGCATCTGCTTAAACGCGTTTAATTATTGAATCATAGTAACCAAAAATTGTTTACTATGAGCCGATTGGTCGAAAACTTACACATACACATGATCTGGGATCCTCATAGAATAAGTGTCCCAGTCTCTTGGTAGTTGGAAGACGGTTGAAAAACGTCTGTCATTTGGTGACTCTTTTTTCAAGATCCAGTCCTCTCCAGCACCGAATCTACAACTGGATGAAGGAACATCACGAGTTTTTAAGAATCTTGACGTTGCCCACCATATATTCCCGGAATAATGAAGTTTACCTACACCGTTATCTATATACTTTCCTGACAAACTGAATAGTCCAACGTTATCTCTGCTACGGTTTCTATTCGGAAGGTCCTTGTCACCTGGACGGACCTCAGTATGAACCAGCAAGGCACATCCGACTGTCTCATGACTTTTAAGTTTCTCGACACAATTCGCCCACCCCCTCACTACAAACTTTTCCATGGTTTTTGTCCACGTGTGACTAGGGGCTCGAGGATGTCTCGTTGCTCCTCTGTTGTGCAAGTAGAGTATGTTCGCATCAATGTCTTGGTTATCGCGAGCCCACTCTCTTAGTCTGGAGGTGGTCTCATATTCGTGACCTGACGGGTTACATAACGTAAGTTCCACTTTTGGGTGGTCAGCTATTTTCGCGATAGGAAAGCCCTTTTCAGACAAGTAACACAAATGAACCTTTTCGCATTCTTCTAGGAGTCCACTATTAGTTATCTGATTCCACTGCCTCTCTATGATATCCACGCTGTATTCAGACGACTTAACGCCATAGTAAACGTGCCAGAAGATATGGATTGGCCTGGGCATTTTGCATTAATGACAGAAGATTTTCTGATCACTTTATCTCTTTAGCACTTCGAAAAATCTGTTAGTCATACACAATCCGGATGGGATGCCTGATTCTACAACATCCGTCAAAGGAACACTTTTATGAACCTTGAAACCAGCGTCTTCGAGAGTTTGATGTGTCCATATAGCGTCCTCTTCCATGCGGAAGTCATTCTCGATGAGAATAGTTGTGACACCGTCCAGTATCTCGGGATACGACTTAAGTATGTTGCAGAATGCCCCTTCACAATCTAAGACAAGTGTGTCGAATGTGACTCCGCTTCTTGCTCTAAGATCGTCCAATGATAGCGTAGGTACTACATTCCATCCAATTTGGTCGTCGCATTTTGCAAGGGCGCTTTCTGGAATGGTGACCCATCCTTTCTGAACAAGTCTCTCAGATGAAAGAGCGGCGGTAATTACGTCACATTTGAGACTATTACTGATGCACATCTCTCTGTTCTTAGCCGCAGCGGCATGAAGCGTCTCAAGGACGATAGCACTACCATGACCTTTCGAGAGAATACTACCTATGATGGCCGTGTTACGACCGACGTTACCTCCAATTTCGAGAACATGTGCGTCAGGTGATATGTTCATAAGCGCTAATGCCTGTTCAGGGAGCTCTTCGATCTCGGAATCAGCTGGGATTAGCTTCATCCCAGATCTAATGCTGTCGAGCTTTGATAGGATGTCGCTACCGAAATGCTTCACTAGGTTGTCACGAATTGGATCGTGGATCTGCAAGTCTATTTCTTCTGCGCGGATCTTAATTGTTGCGGAGCCAGTAGGTGAGAGAAGATATGTGTCTCCCTCTGGAACGATTATCAGTATCTGTTTCAGGACACCTGGGATCGGGTCTACTCCGACCAGTCCGTGTCGTCGGTTCTCTCCTGCTGGGATGAAGAATGTACCATCACTTTGAATGAAGGATGATGTGCAAGTCAACCATCGGTTACCTCTACCGTAACGGATTTCCATGTATGCATTTAAGATATATATTCAAAATGACATTTTCCCGCGTCTATCAAACAATAGGTCAATATCTTTCTTAAGTTTGCTGTATTCGAGCTTTGATGTTAGTCGTTCTGCGACGGTCTGCTTCTCGCGCCCATTCAGTAATATTGTATAGTAAGGAGTGCTATCATCGCGATGAATAGCTTTTATTTTCGCTGGTTCGAATACTTTTCCAGAAGACCAGTAGTACACGTCATCGTCCACAAGAAACATCTATGGTTTTCAGACATATTAAAATCATAGTCTGGCCGCCTCCTAGAAGATGGTGTCAGTGTCACTCCCATGCCCCTTTAAACCCCATTCCATTTCTGATTAAGGCAGAAAATTGAAATAAAGACTAACCTATAGCATATAGCATATACACCATGAGCACAGACATGCAATCCCTCGTAATCAACGCAACAGACTTCGTCCCATCTTCCGATGTGGCCTATAACAAGCCCCGTGTCAACAAGGCGGGAGGTAAGGCTGTTGGCATTATCAACAGCAGCACTCGCAGACAGCTTATGATCAGCACCCCTCTCATGCTGACATGGGGTGTGAATGAGCGCGTCGACGAGTCTAGTGGACGAGTATCGTATGATATGTCTCTTCAATTCCCAAAAGAAGGTTATACTACACCTGAAACCACCAAGTTCTTAGATGCGATGGTGGATCTCGAGAAGCAGGTATGTAAGGACGCGATTAAGAACTCCAAGGACTGGTTTAACAAGAGCAAGCTTACTGACGCGCAGGTTGAAGTCCTCTTCAATCCGATGCTCTACTGGCCTAAGGACAAGGAGACCGGTGATAGGCGCGAAGGAGCAGCACCTACCTTGCGAGTAAAGCTTGACTACTGGGACGAGTCTTTCAACTGCGAGGTCTACAATATGGACAGGCAGCCACTATTCCCGAATGCCAGTGATCCTGGTATTACCCCGTCCGATCTTATCGCAAAGGGCAATAATGTAGCATGCGTTCTCAAGTGTGGAGGCATCTACTTCGTAAACGGCAAGTTTGGGGTCACTTGGCGATTGGTGCAAGCTGTTGTCAAGCCTCGTGCTTCTATCCGCGGACAGTGCGTAATCAACCTATCAACAGACGATCGTCAGCGCCTTGCCAAGCAAAGTGATGATCTTGACGAAAATGGTGAAGAGACTGGGGTAGCCGTCGAAGATGACAGCGACGACGACGAACCTAAGGTTGTGGCAAAGAAAGAGGTCAAGAAAGAACTTGATGATGCTGCCAGCGTAACCAGCACAGGATCTTCCAGCAAGAAGAAGGTGGTCAAGAAGAAGGTGGTCAAGAAGAAGATCGTGAAATCCGAGGATTAGATCGAGTGCGCTTAGAAAAATATGAAAAACAAACAAACAATTAGGCTACGGCCATTTTCTCTTTACTACTATGCTCCGGTGGCGCAATGGATAGCGCGCGAGACTTCTAATCTCGAGGTTATGGGTTCAAATCCCATCCGGAGTGCTCAATTATTGGTTATAATATAATCAATAATCGAATACTTAGTGACACCGTCTAGGGACACCCCAGTCGTCTCTTGAAGCATCATTGAAGTAGCAGTAACACACAGAGAGTGTTGGTTGTGTCTTCCCACAATAACCACATACCATTGATTCTGTAAACATGGAAGAAAACATTGCGATGGATACACTGCAATGTTTTCAGAATAACTCTAGACTAACTATTATTCCACCTCTTTTGGTTGTTGAGAACATACATTTTGGGTCTATTCTCGCTACACCAACTGACTTCATTCTGATAGTCTGTCTCTTCTTTAGACTTAGAGTACGCGCGTCAATCTTGAATAGTCTATCCCCTAACATGAAAGTTACTTCCCCAGTTTCTATTACATCCTTAGACGCCATCTTCAGCGAAATGTAAACACAGTTGTCCTCGTCTATTACAATGTTGCTTGGCAGATCAGGTATTACTCTTACCACAAGCGATCCACTAGGGAGATCAAACTCGACTTCTTCGTGCCACATAGGGACAAAGTATGTCTCGCCACCCAACTCCAGTTTGTATACGTCATCGTTAACCAGATTATTCATAGTGGGTTTTATAGTAACAAGTTCAGTATTCTTCATTTTCTCTTGTATGATCATCTCCAATTCTTGCAATGTGTCGTCTGAAACACCTATCAAACCTGAGAAACGTTGTAAGTATGTAAACAAACGCATTGCATCATCTCTGCTCATCGACTTACATGACTCGACAGCGATCTTTTGACACCCATTGTGGAGTCCTGATAATACACTGTCTACAGTGTCTTTCGTTATCTTTGTCCCTGTAGTTGATTCAACGAACCTCGCGAAAATCTCAGCATACGTTTGTGGTTCTTCGCATATATCCTCGTCTATCAATCCGAAATCCCCGTTATGTGATAGCAGAAAACTGTATGCTTCGTTCACTAACTTGAATTGTTCTCCATTTCCTCTGTTTTTATCGGGATGATGAATTAAAGCAGCTTTATAATAGGCTTTCTTGATAGTGGACTTGGTAAGTTCTTCTTGCGGCAAACCTAGTATATCACACGCCCTTTGAAAGTCCATGTATCTTGGTTACGAGGTAGAAGACGAATCTCTCTAAGTGATAGATTGGCCTGTAGTTGTTGTTATAGAGACGCAGTGTCTCGTGTGTTCTCGTCATGACATCCGAGAAGTCTTCTTGTGACATAGTCATCACTAGTTTCTCTAGGATGTAAAACATACAGTCTGTGACATCTAAATGATATATGAATATGTCGTACAACCTGTCTCTCAGCTCTGTGAACTTGATTCTATCCATATCCAATATAAGCTCCACTATGTTGTCACATATCACCTGATATGGTTTCATTAATTGCCTGACCCCTGCCATTACGTTCTTCATATTCGTAATATCGCTGAGTGGAATGTCCCTTGATACCTTAGTTGTGAGACATCTATTATATTGTGCGCGAGTAGGTCTGGGTACTCTAACCACAAGGCACCTGTTGCGGATATTGTCGGGGATGAAACTTAGCTCTTCACTAATGAAGACAAACTTTATGTTCAAACTCTGATTGGGTGATGTCTGCATGAAACTATAAAACGAATCCAATAGTTCCCCATGTATCTCGTGAAAGTACTTACACATAATGATACCTGACCTATTCGGTCTAGCTGAGACAACATCCAGTATATCTGTGTAGATATCATTCCATAGAGCTTTTGAGTTACATCCCAAGAGAGACATGTCTACCTCGAAATGAATGTCGCTGATCTTCAGCAACTGTGGACCCTTGCTCGTTTCATTCACCAACTTCTTCTCATACTTCAGGTCTGTGTTACTGTACCTTCTTATAGCACTCAATGCTTGTGTGTACTTGCCTACACCTTTGGGACCATAGATAATTATGTTTCTGAAGTCCTTGACATCGGTTGGAAACTGTTTGAAGAGAGAAAGCAACTTGGGGTGCAATGGGGACGCATCATGTGTAGATAGATAATCTTCAAAATGTGTTTCGAAAAACTTCATAGTGTTAGATAAGGTTTAAGAGAACTCTTTATTAGCTGTAGTAACATAAGCATAAATGATCGACCGTACAAGATTAGCACTTCTGAAAGACAGGCTTGAAGAGAAACGAACGAGTCATCCCAACCTAGTCTCTATGTGGCTCAAGTTTCTTGACCTTAAAGTCTCCGCACTCGACTCATGCATATCCAGTTGTGAGAAGCTTGCTGATGATATCGATAGCGATTCACAAGAAGACCCAAGTCCTCAACTGATAATCGCCATGTTCGCCATGGCTCGGGCGATGAGATCTAATACGGTTTAAAAGAGAAACCCTAGTATCAGTTAACGACTATGAATCTGATATTAGACGAGATTTCGCCACGTGCGATCAACTTCTGCCCTCCTGTTAGAAACACCGTTATGGATGACAGCGAGTTTATGAGAGTTGGATATAGTACATCCGGTTTCGCGATGAATGGTATATATACTACCATAACTCTCCGTGGTACCGTAACAGAGAGCTTCTTCACGAAGTCCAAGCTTGTGTTCAACTACGATAACGATAATGCACGGGAGATAGATAAGATCGCTGCTCTAGAACGGAGTATCTTGAAGGCAGCCAACCTTCATGGTAAAGATCCGCTCCATAAGCTCCATGAACAGCTGTCGAGCAAAAGCATCCGAATCTTCAACAACGATCCAGAAACTGCAGTCCCGCTTACTGGCGACACTATCGAGGTTGTCGTAAAGGTATCAGGTGTCTGGATCACAGAAAGAGCATATGGCCTGACGTTCAAGTTCTTCAACATTAACCATCCGTAGAGAAGTATGTCAGAATGATAGTCATAATTACAGCTAAGAAGATGTTGACAATCGTTAGCAGATAACCTACAGAGGCCATTCTGCTCTTAAGAGCCTTATACATCTCTCGGACAGGAATGAGCTTACCCTCTGACATTTTCATATCGTCCATCAAAAACTTAATCAGTACGCCAAGCTGAGCCGCGACTAACAAACTCGATACGCCTGAGTAGGTGTTATATTCATCTGCCACTGTTCCCTTATTGATTTGACGATAATGTAGGCTGTTGATGGTTATCAACCATGTTAGTACCCCTAACATCATCAGAGCGGGGAAACCCGCAAAAAACAAAGTTTTGATGAAACCTAAAGTGTTCATTTCGACTCTGTCCATCTGTGACACCAAAGCAAATGAAACGAACATTATTAACAAAACAGATGCCGCTACAAGTCCGTACCCCCAGACTGCTGCCGATGCTGGTCCAGAGTTACCGTCACTGCTATTGTCTACACCAACAAACAGTTTAACTACCATCCCGACTATGGCCAGGTATGTCAAGTTCTTTATGTCGAAGTTAAGAGTAGGAGAGATCATCGCGTATATTGTATGCTGCGATTTTATTGGGAAAGCTTTTTCTTATGTAGGTATAAGTTATACGCAATGTCTATGTTCAATGTCGCCAACTCTAGACCACTAATACCGCGGGAACAAACGTATGTCCTCGACCGCAAACTTCTCACGGTGCATTCTGAAGATAGGGATATTACAAAGTGGCCATTCGCCAACCACTTCGAAATTGCACTCCCACAGACTATGGAGAACGTCGAGTCGATGAGGCTTCTTGACTGTAGTCTCCCATCGGCTTATAACACTTTCAGCAATGACTATCAGAACACTAAGCTATCTTTCAGACTTACTGTTAGTGATCCGACCGCTCCATTCTACCCCTTCCTAGCGAGTGCGGCATCTTATGTCTTCACAATTACTATTCAAGACGGATTCTACTGTCCAGAAGAACTGGCTACAGAATTACAGACCCGTATGAACGCTGTCATCACAGAGTACATCGCCTCGCTTGGGGGTCCCGGAGTCTATGAGAACATGAGGGTCTACTACGATAAAGTCGGTCAACGATACTGGTTCGGTAATATACAGGACTCATTCCAGCTTCTCTTCGACAGACAGGAAACGTACACACTTACCAACTGCGACCAGCCGCTTATGTGGTCTCAGTATACAAAGTGGGGACTGCCATCCTATCTTGGATACGAACGGCAAACTTACTCTTCTACACCATCTATTGATTCTAACTCAAATGCTATACCTGTTGTGTTCGCATATGTTGGGGTAAACGGAGGAGCATGGATGACTCCCGCTAACAATACTTCGCCTGTTTACTACGTTCAGGCCCCTCTCGCTCCGTATTTACTCGGTGAGAGAGCAATCTATATGCAAATCAAAAAATATAACTCAATCGATGCTCTGAAACCGTTCTCAGAAAGAACGAACCAAATGTTCAATAACGATTATAATGGTGTCGTTGATTCCGCTTTTGCCAAAATACCTGTACAGGCTACGCCCCTCGGCGAGTTCTCCGATTCAAGAAATGGATTCTTGTCTAATGTCGTCATGTTCGACGTGCCGGAAGAAAAAATTGCCAAACTTGAGTTCACATTCCAATACCATGATGGCAGACTGGTTGAGTTCGATAACATCCCATTCAACTTCACGATTGAGTTTAACAGGCTCCGGAATGAAATTGGTCGGGCATACGTAGTTCGCGTGCCACATGCTTACAGCCTATAGAGTCATGTTATACGCGTCTTTTACCCATTTCTTTACCGTTGTTGCTGAATCTTTCATATAATCGCCATCGTACTTCTTTAGATCCAGAAACCTTGGCTTGGTCATAGTTTGTGTTTTGTAGTATATGTAGTGGCCGTATTTCCCACTTCTTATACTAGCACTGTCGGACAGTTTTCTCGGTTTGAAAGTGTCTTTCAACTTAGACTCTGCATCTGCCAAAGTAATGTCTTCGTATTTTATCTCTGTATTCAGGTTCGTCTTGCCTCCCTTCCAAACTACATACATACCGAATCTTCCATTCATAAGTGTTACCTCTTCACCATCCAGCTTCCCTAGTGCACGTCCTGACCTGCTCGGTGCAGCAGTTACGACTATTTCATCAAGTTCATATTCACCGTTTCGAAGCTTCTCCAGATCGATGTCATCGCGCACCTTTTTGAAAGAGGTCTTTCCGCCTGACGTACATTTTATCACTGGTCCATACTTAGCGACCATGTAAGTATGTTTGTCGTCTATGGTGATGGTTTGTCGATCGACCGATCCCAGTGGCTCGGCTAACTGGTTTATCTGGTCTAGACACCCCCTACACAAGTCATGCCATATAGACTCTCCTTTCGCGATAAGATCCAACTCATCTTCCATTTTCTTCGTGTAATCATAGTTGAATAGAGCGTCGAAATGTTGAATGAGGAACTCAGCCACTAACACCCCCACTGGCTGAATCACTAACTTACCTCTCTCCCCGCCAAACGACCTTTCTGTTTTCTCTTCGCTTAGCATGTCACCCTCAAGTGTGAAATCAACGCATTCTATAGATTTACCCTCAACGTTCGCTTTCTTGACATATCCTCTTTCTTGAATCTTATCAACCAGACTCGAGAACGTCGACGGTCTCCCGATACCTTTCTGTTCAAGTAATTGAACCAATTTTGCTTCTGTATAGTGGCTCTTGAGATCTTTCATTGTTACTTTCGATACGATCTTCTTATAGTCGATTTGACCTTCTTTCAACGTTTGTAGATAGCCGAAATCCTTATTCGTTTCTTCATATCCTGCAACTTTCTTCCAACCAGGGAACACAACTTGCTCTGTAGAGAACTTGTAAGTGGCGTCCTGAGGAGCGGACACCTTAGCGGTCACTCCGTCGTACTTAGCAGGTGCCATACAACTCTCCAGAGTATTGCGTCTTATCATAAGGTACACTTTCGCCTCTCGGTTATCTAATGCTTCGTCGACCTGCTCCCGTGTTATGTCAGTCGGTCTGATCGCTTCATGGGCTTCTTGTGCGGTGCTTTCTTCGTCTTTTTTCTTCTTTGACTTTTTGCTCTTGCTTTTCTTCTCTTCCTTTCTTTCTGCGAGTCCATCCACTTCACTGTTGATATAGTCTGTTCCATACTCTTTCGCTATCAACTTCTTTGCGGTCTCAAGAAACTCTTTGCTGTATGTAGTGCTGTCAGTTCTCATATATGTGATGTAACCCCCTTCATATAACTTTTGACACGCATCCATTGTTAACTTTGGAGACAATCTCAGCTCGTTACTAGCTGCTTGTTGAATACCACTCGTTGTATACGGCGTAGGAGGGTTCTTGGTGGTTTGTCTCACTGATCCACATGAGTATACATGCTCATGAGACGCGCTATCTACCAAGAACGCTTCCATGCTTTTCTCGTCCTCGTGGTTCTTATCAAGTACAAACGGTAAGACTGATTTCGTGAAATACCCTGTTGTAGTGTATACTTTCCTACCAGGTGCAGCGTCTATTTCTTTCTGATTGTCATATACGATCCGCAGTGCGGGTGTTTGACACCTGCCAGCCGATAGGGCAGACTTCGTCTTGAACGATATCTTGCTCCATAGGATAGGGGACACTTTATATCCAACCAAAAGGTCTAGTATCTGTCGCGCCTGTTGTGCGCGAACAACTTCCATGTTAATCCTGGTTGGCGATGAAACAGCCGCTTTCAGGGCTCCCTCCGTTATCTCGTGAAAGATTATTCTTTTTGTAGTTTCAACCGGAAGACTGAACAGTTGACATACATGCCAAGCGATCGCCTCACCTTCGCGGTCATCGTCTGCAGCAAGCAATACCTCGTCGGCTTGATTAACGAACTTACGTAGATTACTTATTTGTCGCGACTTAGTTGTCACGTTAGTAAACGTTGGCCTGAAGTTGTTATCAATGTCGATCTTCTTGAGATCATCTAACGCTCTAAGGTGACCAAATGTTGCCATGCACTTGTAACCCGGTCCTAAATACTTCTCTATTTTTCCACATTTCGCTGGTGACTCAACTAAAACTGCTGTATATGGCATTATTATCTTGTTTGGCGATAATGTCATAATGTTTCGTTATAGCAATTTTGTGATTTAATCAACATTTATCATACCCTTGAACTCTTTCCAAGAAACTTCCTTGGCTGGTTCCCTCTCAGGTTCTGATTCTGCAGCTAGGAGCGCGTCTTCTTCTAGCTTCTTATCGATCTTTTGACCCCTCTTCATTGCGCTATCTATATATATCTCCTTCAGCAGGGTTCCCACTTGGAATGCGCCTTGATGTTGATCTAGTTTGCCTTCCTCGATGCCTGCCAGTACGTTGAGGAAGCGTTCGAAGATATCGAAGTCGATCTCATCTTTCTTAATGCGGTTGAAAATATCGAAATAGTTATTGAACAAGAAAGAACAGTTGGTCTCAAGGAGGCTCTCAAAGTGATTCTTGTTGTTGCCAGTAAGCCCCGAGTATTGCCTCTTAAGGGCAACCATTTTCTCCACATCCTGCTTAATCAGCATACTATGCTTGCGTTCGCGAATCGATTCAGTGACGTCTTCTACATTGTTCGCGTTTATTAGCTTGTCAAGCTGAAGTCTCTGTTTATCGTCCATTGATGACTGTAACTATAATAACTTTCCGATCTTTACGCCATATTTTATCTAATACATGTATATATGGTTTACAAGTGTGACAGAAGAAAGCACAAAGGTGGGAACAAATCAATCGGAAGACCCACAACCGCTCCTACGCCTTTCCTACAGCACGGTTTCACTGATGGTGCTGGTTCACAGAGACAGCAGGCCGCAGCGAATACGAATGCCATGAATAATAAACAACAATCAATGTTTGCTAGAGGTGGAAGCGGACCTTCGAAGGGTAGCACAGTACCCCAGTTCTCTAGTGGAACGGGAGCCGGTCCAGTTAATGCCAACACAAGTAGTGTTAATAACAATGCTACTGCAGGTCAAACCGTGTCTGACGGTTCAGGAGACTGTTTTGCTACGCCTGGTGGTTGTGGTGCTAAAGTCGGAGGTTCTAGCTCTGCAGTACAGGAACCGGAGGGATTCCAGAATTGGAGGGATGTATTCCCTGTTGCAGGTGAGGCATTCCCTCTGGGTGATATTAGTTCAGGAGGTAAGAGACTGCGCAAGACAAAGGGACGTAAGGCAAAAGCACGTAAGACAAAGGGACGCAAGACAAAGGGACGCAAGACAAAGGGACGCAAGACAAAGGGACGCAAGACAAAAAAATCCGTCATGCGAGGTAAGAAGAACAGTCGTTCCAAGACAAACAAAAGAAGAAAGGTTGGTAGAAAAACACACTAACGGGCAAGGAACGGTTTTTATAATCCACATATAGTGTAATATGAAAGGCAGCGACATTGGACTTTCACTTTTCATTTTGATTGTGTTCGTACTTCTCTCTCTAGTATCGGTGTTATCGGTTGGAATAAAGAAGGTTCAGGAAGATTGGCCAACTTACCGCTGCAATCCAGCTGTGATGCCGTTCGCAAGTGTCTTCGGACAGGATGCCGGTACCAATTTCACATACTGCATTCAGACTATGCAGAGCAGTTATATGGATTACCTCCTGCAGCCAATGAATTATAACTTAGGTGTTATGGGCGGATTAGGAGGAGAGATAAGTGGTGCCGTCAACTCTGCACGCTACTTCATCGATAACTTGAGAAACATGATTACGACGGTAGTCCAGAGTATATTCGGAGTGTTCCTCAACCTATTGATAGAGTTCCAGCGTATGATTATCGCTCTTAAAGACATCATGGGCAAGATGGTAGGGACATTAGCAGTATTGATGTACACCCTTGACGGGTCAATACTCACTATGAACAGTACCTGGAACGGCGCACCTGGACAGATGGTGAGAGCACTATGCTTCCACCCTGATACTCTTCTGCAATTGGAAACAGGCAAGTACGTTGCAATGAAAGACATCGCATTGAACACACGCCTCAAAAACGGCGCGATCGTGCAATCCGTTATGCGTCTCTCTAATGTGGATGATGAAGGGAGACAGGTAGAGGATATGTATGCCATGATTGGAGAAAACGAAACAACCATGTTTGTTACAGGAAGCCACTTGATATTCGATAACGTAGACAAGGTGTTCACCTCTGTGAAGGAGTTTTCTCACAGACTCGAAGAGAGAAAAGAAGGTAACAAATGTAAAAAAGTAGACCTAGATTGCCCAGAGCTATCATGCTTGATTACTTCTAATCATTCCATACCGATCGGAACATGGATTTTCCACGATTGGGAAGATAACAATGGATCGCCCTCGAAGTCGCTCTAAAAAACCAGATATTATCCGTGACTATTATATACTTATGGATAGTGTACCAGGCAAGATAAGCAAAATGTATGAGGACGCCAGTTTCATGTCATTGTACGCAGGTGACCTGGTTATCACGGTGTTTATTATATTAATCGTCTTCGTGGTCGCTAGTTACTTCAATATCATGACTAAGATCAAGCCAATTCAGGACGATTGGCCAAATCAAAGATGTAACCCATCAGTTATGCCATTTGCAGGTTTGATTAATGCGCCAGACGGCCAATCTTCACTAGAATACACAAGCGCTAACTTCAATAACTGCACACAAACAATACTAGAGGAACTGGCCGACTATGCTCTTGCTCCACTTTACTACGTGATGAACGTCATGACAGAACTATTCCAAGAACTGCAAGAAGCTATGAACGCAATGAGAGAGATGTTTAACCGAATGAGGGAGGCCACACAAGGTATAAGTGTCCAATTGTACCATAGATCATTAAACATCATGCTCCCTCTAGTGCCGCTCTTCAGGAGCATGCTTGCCATGTTCGGTAAAGCTCAAGGCACAATGACTGCATCGTTATATACGCTGTATGGAGGCTACATAACACTGAATAGCACGTTCATGTTCATATACCAGTTGGTGGTCGAAATACTTATCGCTATTGTGGTAGCGATTATAGCATGTTTCGCCATAGGATGGTTCTTCCCTCCTGCATTAGTAGCAGGATTCTCAATGGCAGCGTTCATGACAATCCTTTTAATCCCTACCATTATTGTCTTAGTTCTCATGCAGGAGATCTTCTCTGTGTCAGGGAAAAGCCCTCCCGGAGTGCCGTCATACTGTTTTGCGGGTGATACTTTGATCAATATCAAGGATGGATCTCCTCTTCCCATACGAGACGTTCAGCCTGGAATGACGCTTGAAGACGGATCGCGTGTAACAGGAGTAATGAAGTCGACATCAGAAGGCTGCGAGCTCTACACATTAAACGGTGTCGTTGTCACGGGCACACATATGGTTTTCGATGCAAAACATGGATGGCTTCATTCACGGAACCATCCGAAGAGTACTGTCGTTGAAGATTTTAGGGATACACACGTATGGTGCCTGGGTACTGACACGAAAACTATAAGGATAAACGGCACAATATTCGCCGATTGGGACGAGATTGATGAACTCGACATGGAAGAACTACGCAGTGCTTCTCCGCGTAACAGAGCGATCCCTCTCAACATAAACAAAAACGATATCCATCCGTATCTGGACACAGGCTTACATGGAGATACACTCGTCTGTCTTGACGATGGGAGGAGTATAAAGATGTCAGAAGTTGAGGTAGGTGATGTATTGATGTGTGGTGAAGTAATTAACTCAGTAGTGAAAATCGAGTGTAGCGACATCATACGATTTGAGAAGATAATGCATGATGGTGAGGTATTATTCACCGCTACATCGAATGTCGAAGTTGATAATGACAGTTTAGGAGTTGACCTCAACATTGTGAGAGAAACAACCTGCGCTCCAGATGTGGCATATCATCTAGTCACAGATTGTGGGTATTTCAAGATCGCGGGAGTTAAAGTTGGTGATTACAATAGGGGGTTAGAACGATACCTTTCGGATGAAAACCTTAGAGACTCAGCTACGAAGCCTTGAAAATATTATGTATCATGTGTATATAGAGAATGGAGATCAAGATCCTTGGAGAGAAGTACAGACTAGAGATTCTAGCACTATGCGTTATCATCGGTGCGTTTATTGCTATCAATGTGTTCTGTTCATGTGCAGGAGGCGTCAAAGAAGGTTTCCAAGCTGGCACCGCGCTTGCAGGTGCTGCTCTAGACTACAGCATGGGCAAAGGTGTATCCCAGAGTTGGGAAGGGGAAAGTGGACGATCAATTACTGGCGACCCCAAGTCATGGTTCGGTCATCTGGACGGTAACCAAGGTGGACCAGTTCCTCTAGCAAAGGGCCAACTTTTCATGTTCGGTGACAACAAGTTCGACGGATCCTGCTGCCCTAGCACATACACTAGTTCCACAGGATGTGCATGTCTTTCGCCCGAACAAGCCAAATATCTAAACGAGCGAGGTGGCAACCGCACGCTTACAACTGAGTACTAAGTATTCGGATTGATCACATATTATTTGTTATGAAACATACTATCATAACAAAGTCATAGCAGGATAGAAAAAATGGTTTTTGTTTTGATGTCTTAGATGAACATGTTGCGCCAGACTCCGTCGTCTTTGTCTGTTTTAATAAGCTTGTCTACAATTTCTTTAGTGATCGTCATTGGGAACTCAACTGTCAGGGCCATCTCCTTTTCAAACAAGTTGGTTCCTGGCCGCATAAGCCTGTAGAGGTTTAATTTAGTGTAGATTATTTCGAGACAGCGTTTTAGGTTCCTGACTCCCTGTTCTCCCTCGGTGTGAGTAGCGATGATGTGCTTCATCGTGTCATCAGGGATTACGATATCTTCCTCGTCGAACTTCACCTGCTGTCTGATCTTAGGCAGCAAGTATTGGTTCGCGATGACAATCTTCTCCTTCGACTCGTATCCCTTTGTTTGAACCCGATACATTCTGTCTCGAAGGATAGGGTTGACCTTCTTCTCGTCGTTATAACTGAATATGAATAAGCACCTGCTCAGATCGAAGTCCAGTTCGGCGAAGTATTTGTCATGGAACTTGGTGTTCTGGCTGGTATCGGTAAGATGTGTCAGAATACCTATGATCTCTTCACCCTTTGGGGTATCACTGACTTTGTCTAACTCGTCGAAGAAGATCACCGGATTCATGCTCTTGCACTGGACCAGATTGTCAATAATCTTTCCCCATGTCGAACCCTCGTATGTATACGAGTGTCCTTCAAGGAAGCTTGAGTCGGTCGCTCCTCCAAGGGCCATGAAGGCGAAGTCCCTCCCCAAAACCTTGCTTATACCTTCTTTGACCAATGTTGTCTTACCAGTACCCATGGGTCCTTTGATCGCAATCGCGGTGCCCATTGCAGCTGGATTTGTAATCCATTGTCCTACCATCTGCATGATCTGGAGTTTCACATCGTTCATGCCATAGACCGCTTCGTCGAGGATACCCTTAGCGCTATCCATAAAGTCTGCACATTTATCTGGTCCATGCTCTTGTAGAGTAACCGGCAGATGTTTGTATCGTCCAAATGGTATTTGCATAAAAGTGTCTACCCATTGCTTTATCTTATAATACTCGCCTCCACCAGGTTCCATGTACTTGAGTGTGTTGACTTTCTTATACGCTACCGCTTTGAACTCGGGTGGTATTTCCGCGTCGAGGAGCTGGAGGCGATATGGCTTGTCGATGTGACAGTGCGACATAACTGCCTCCAGTTCGGTTAGGACCTTCTTCTGCTCTTTGACCGAAAGCTGCTCCTTGAAGTACTTGGTGTCGTTCAGCATATTCTTCTCTTTGATGAGCTTATTGAACTTCCTGGTGTTGGTACCCCTCTCTTTTTTATCGCGTTTCTCTCCGGTCTTCTCGACTTCTTCCTCTGCTTTTCGAATACTTTCCCTTAGACTCTTTGCAACAACCGAGTCTTCTCCATCTTCATCGATTGTTGCCTGGAGCAAACCTTTCATCTTCTCGATCGCTTTACGGTCGCTTTCCAAATCCGCGTCTGACTCGTCACTTTCATCATCGTCCTCCTCATCTTCTTCACATTCTTCTTCTTCTTCACCGTCTTCCATCTCTTCGCCTCCGCCTATCGTAAGGAACACGTTGATATGTGGCTTCTCATCATCACCTTCATCGTCATCCTCCTCATAATCCTCCTCATCCTCGTCGACGAAATCCTCGATCTGGTCTTCTTCCTCCTCCTCCTCTACTACCTTCCTTTTGCTTTTTTGCTTTGCTGGCCGTTTTTTTGTCTTTTCCTTGACTTCAAGTGCTACGTTCTCTTCCTCTTCCTCCAAGTCTTTTAGACTTTCGTGACTCTTCACTTTCCTGCGCTTTCTAGGTTCACTAGAAGTTGGCGACGCTATACGCCTACGTGACTTTGAAGGGGTATCGTGTGCACGCTGTCGTGCATGATTAGACGGGAATAGCCTAGCAAGGAACTTGCGATACTCTTTCATGTCCATCTCGTCGTGCAGCTCTTCGTCGTCGGTCTCGCTGTAGTAGGAAGAATCGTCACCATCAGAGGACTCCGATGACTCACGGAGCTTGTACTCTTGTCTCTTCTCACGCTTGCTAGAGCGTGTGTTATAGCGACTGGGTTTATTCGAATCCTTTGGCATGCTATTTGTTGGTTATGTTCTTACTCTTATGTCACTTTGTAACGATTCAATTTTGTAATCTAAAAACAACCTTACGCCAAAAGGATACATTATTACTCCAAAAATTGCATCGCCTAAACAATCTAAATATAGATCTTATATATAAGAAGCATGGCTCAGAGAACCGCAGGAACAATTCAGCAATCAAAAGCTTCTCGTATCATCGGTATACAGTTCTCCATTCCATCTCCTGAAGAGATTCGGAACGGATCTGTCGCCGAGATCACGAGTAGGGACACATATGTCAATAACAAACCGGTAATAGGAGGTTTATTCGATCCGAGAATGGGTGTGCTTGAGCCCGGGATGATTTGCCCTACTGACGGATTGGACTATATGCAGACTCCAGGATATTTCGGTCATATCGAGTTAGCTACCCCATTGTTCCATATACAATACCTTACTACAGTGATAAAGGTCCTTCGTTGTGTGTGTTTCAAGTGCAGTAAATTACTTATTAGTAAGGACCAGTACAAACAAGCTCTTGAAATGCCGGCAGAAGCCCGATGGAACTTCGTTTTCGACCATGCTAGCAAAGTGGATAGGTGCGGAGACAAGACTAGTGACGGCTGCGGTTGTAAGCAGCCGAGCAAAATCAAGAAGGAAGGTTTCGCTACCATGGTTGCAGAGTGGAGCAAGATGAAGAATATGACCGCAGAAGAAGCCGATGCGATGTCTCTAGTACTTACACCGGAGATATGCTTGAAGATCCTACGAAGGATCTCAGACGAGGATGTCGAGTTCATGGGATATAGTGCAACCTGGTCCCGTCCTGACTGGATGATTTGCCAGGTACTAGCTTGTCCACCACCAGCAGTGAGACCGTCGGTCAAGCATGATGCCCAGCAGAGGAGTGAGGATGACCTAAGCCATATAATTGTCAACATTATCAAGACAAACACGACCCTTCGTGAGAAAATCCAGGGTAATGCACCAGGCAATGTTATTAATGACTGGCGCACTCTGCTTCAATATTATGTTGCCACACTTGTTGATAACAGAATCCCTGGAGTCGCGGCCTTCGCCCAACGTTCTGGACGCCCACTTAAGTCTGTCAAGGAGAGGTTGAACGGCAAACAAGGTAGAGTCAGGGGTAATCTCATGGGTAAGCGCGTAGATTACAGTGCAAGATCGGTGATCACACCTGATCCTAATCTGTCTATTCGTGAGCTAGGCGTACCACTCAAGATCGCCATGAACATCACTAGACCGGTTCGTGTCAACAAGCGCAATATCTCATTCCTAACGACTCTTGTCCAGAATGGTCCACAGAAACACCCTGGTGCAAAAATCCTCGTCCGCAGGAGCGGTGAACAGATCTACCTAGAAAATGTAGACCGTGATTCGATTAAGCTTTATGAGGGTGATGTCGTTCATAGACATATGATAGACGGCGACGCGGTGCTCTTTAACCGTCAGCCTACGTTGCATAGAATGTCAATGATGTGTCACATCGCCAAGATCATGCCTCAAGGCGATACATTCCGAATGAATGTCGGCGATACTAAGCCGTACAATGCTGATTTTGATGGAGATGAAATGAATATGCATATGCCCCAGGACATTGAGTCTGTAAGCGAACTTCTGAACCTGGCAGCAGTACCATGGCAGATCATTAGTCCTGCTAACAACTCTTCGATCGTTGGCATCTTTCAGGACTCCCTCCTTGGTGCCTACAGAATTACTAGAAACGACATTGACTTCTCCCAGAGGGAGGCTATGAATCTGCTTATGGCATACGATAAAGTTGATGCTGGGAATCTTCCATCCAAAGGAAGGGTTAGTAGCTTTGACGTGATCAGCCAGATCCTGCCACCCCTATCTATCAAGTACGAAACGAAGCACTTCAAACAGACTTGCAAAGAAGACGACAAGGTCAACTTCAACAAGATTCTTGAGATCCAAAATGGTACGTACATTCGTGGTCAAATGGAGAAAGGGGTTCTTGGATCGGGTTCTAAGGGTCTGATTCACAGGATCTGCAACGATTTTGGTAATATGCATGCGGCTGCATTCATTGACGATCTTCAAAACATAGTTACCGAGTACATGAAGACAAGTGCTTACAGTGTAGGTATTAGTGACCTTATCGCTGATGACGAGACAAACAGAAAGATCGCAGACGTCATTACGTCAAAGAAGCGGGATGTTCAGTCGCTCATTGACCAAACACATCTTGGCATTTTCGAGAACAAGAGCGGTCGATCAGATGAACAAGAGTTTGAGACACAGATAAACAACGTTCTTGGCAAAGCGCTCAGTGACGCTGGTCGTATCGGACTTGATAGCTTGAGTGAGGACAATCGATTTGTCATTATGGTGAAGGCTGGATCAAAGGGTTCAGAGATCAACATTTCGCAGATGATCTCATGTCTTGGTCAGCAACACGTAGACGGAAAGCGTGTGCCATACGGCTTCGAAGACAGAACTCTTCCTCACTACACGAAGTTCGATGACTCGCCTGGTGCAAGAGGTTTCGTTGAGAACTCATTCATCGGCGGTCTTACCCCACAGGAGCTGTTCTTCCACGCCATGGGTGGCAGAGTCGGCCTCATCGATACTGCAGTCAAGACTTCCCAAACTGGGTACATCCAGCGTCGTCTTGTTAAGTCACTAGAAGATTTGAAAGTAGAGTACGACATGACTGTTAGGAATAACAAGCAGAAGATCATTCAGTTTGCGTATGGCGATGACAGCTTCGACACGGTGAAAGTTGAAAGTCAGAGGCTGCCGTTGTCGCACATGACACTCGAAGATATCTATGCACACTTCCAGGCTCCATCGGATAACATGAAAGATCCCGCATACTTAGCGGCATTCACCGCCGCCGCGCTCAAGAGAATCAGAAAGCAGAAGAAAGAGCTAGCTGCACGCACAAAAGACATGATTGATTTCATGATCGCCCAAAGAGGCGAAATACTGGAAATGGTCTTCAGAGACCGCGATGGGTGCAATGTGAATCTACCAGTAGCATTCCAGCATATCATCAAAAACATTCAGGGACAGCAGCTGATTAACATGAACTCCATGTCTGATATATCTCCAATGGAAGCATTTGAAATCATAGATGATACGTTCAAGCAGCTAGTGGCATTAAAGCACGTCGCGCCTACCGAGTTATTCAAGGTCGCATTCTATTACAATATGTCACCCAAACACCTGTTGATGGTAAGACGCTTCAACAGGAAGGCGTTAGTCGCTCTTACTACCGAGATAATCGCATCATACAAGCGTGCGCTAGTTGCACCAGGCGAGATGGTGGGCATCATCGCGGCGCAGAGTATTGGTGAACCTACTACCCAGATGACGCTTAACACGTTCCATTTCGCGGGCGTTGCATCGAAATCAAACGTCACACGTGGCGTTCCTAGGATTGAGGAGATCCTCTCGCTTTCGGAGAATCCCAAAAACCCTTCGTGCACTATTCACCTTATCCCTGAAGAAGAGCTTGATCAGGCTAATACCCAGAGGATCATGAACAGAATTGAACATACAAAGCTCAGGGCTATCGTTTCTGAGATCACTATCTGTTTCGATCCCGATGACGGTGAAACACTCATCGATAGCGATGCGCTTCTCATGTCGCAGTACAAAGAGTTCGAGTCGATCCTTGCAGGTTGTCTCGCGGACCAGGAGCAGCCAAAGAAAGACGGCGACAAGTCGAAATGGATTATTCGCATGGAGATGAATGCAGAAGAGATGCTTGACCGCGGTATCACTATGGAAGATGTCAACTTCGCTATCCGAAATGTATACAGAGAGGATGTAACGTGTGTGTTTAGCGATTACAATGACGACAACCTGGTATTCAGACTCAGATTATCAGCTGCTATGAAAAAGAAGAGCAGCAAGAAGAAAGACCCGCTCGATCAGCAGGACGAGATATATCTTCTCAAGAGCTTCCAGGACCAGCTTCTAGATAACTTGGTGCTGAGAGGTATCAAGGGCATCGACAAACTGGTACCCAGAAAGATCACAGACAGCATGATCTTGGAAGATGGTGCTTATGTCAAGAAAGAAACCTGGGTGCTAGACACAGTTGGCACTAATCTTATCGGTCTATTGGCCTTGGATTACATCGACACCAAACGCACGTACACGAACGATATCCAGGAGATATATCGCACACTAGGCATTGAGGCAGCCAGACAGGCTATATTCAATGAGATCTCGGAGGTGATCGAGTTCGATAACACATACATCAATTACCATCACTTGAGTCTCCTATGTGACAGAATGACATGTAATGACAAGATGGTCTCTGTCTTCCGCCATGGCATTAATAATGATGACATCGGACCGATTGCCAAGGCATCGTTCGAGGAGACTCCCGAGATGTTCTTGAAAGCAGCCAGGCATGGCGAATTGGACCCGATGAGAGGTGTATCAGCTAATGTCATGTGTGGTCAAGAAGGATACTTCGGTACAAACGCGTTCCAGGTTGTGCTTGACACAGAGGCTCTCAGCTCGATCAAAGCCGAAGTACAAGATGAAGTCGACTCATCGAAACTTATCGAGGACGCATTCGGGAACATAAGTAACCCCGATGATCCATGCGCTATCTCCAATCTCGCCATCACAACTAATATCGATACCATCAAGCCTGAAGATATGGGCACTGGCGGAGACAATTACGACATGGGAATCTAATAACAATACAAAAACAGAACAGTAGTCCATATTTTTTCTTAAAACTATGGACATTAATCACTTAATTCTCCTTCCCAGCTAGGACAAGTTTCTTATTGAGCTTTCTTGCCTTCTGCTTTGGGGCAGTTTCTTTTTTCTCGATGGTGTCAACAACGACTAACTTGCGCCTGACGTTTTTCAACCTGAAGTTGCTAAGGAACATAGCAATACCATCCGTAGTAGGAGCATCTTGTATAGCACTTCTTATTTCCGTGCTTACATCGCCTATGGGGATTTTGGCATTGTTCCCGGCAACTAGTAAACGGAACTTGGGTATTCCATTCGTTCTGGTCCCCGGGACTTTCACGAAAAAGAACGAGTTAGAACCATCCGAGTGACCAAGCATAATCGGCTTCTGGTTCTCAGGAAGCTTCGTGGGAGAATAGAACACTACCGGTATGTTGAGCCTCGCTGCAAGAATCCAAACATCCAATAGAGTTGCATAGTAATCCTCGCTCATGACCAAGTCCTGAATTACTATCTGCGCGAGTTCCACCTGTTTGGCCATGGTCACTTTACCTTCCGCTTTCCAGGTATCGATCACTCCTTGAGGATACTCGCTGTATAGCTGGCTGTATTCATCTGCCAACATCTCTTTTATCTCATTGAAGCTATGCCCTTTATCAGACGGGGAATTAGCTTCTTTGATAGTCTGAACAACGTCGAATGTGCAGCGCGGTGGTGAGTCTGTGAAGACAAGTTCACGACCATCCCGAGGGAATGCATCTGCCCATTTCCCTGCAATCTTGCTGATTTTCGGTTTATCACACTGTTCGATTACTTGTTTGTTTGTAGGTATGATACGGTCGCTATATACCTGGGAATTAAGTGGGTCTACAGTATCGTAAGTGTCGAAATGAACATATTGATTCTCTACTCTAGGTACTAGATCGTCGAAATAGTCCTGATTTAACAGAGACTGCAACAATATCACCTCGTCATCGCGCAGGTTGTACTTCACAGATGAGAACGATAGAAACGCCTTTGGTTCGAATATAAATGACCTTATTCTACTATATCTCACTATCTCATCAGCTACTCTTCCGAAGTACATCTCGGAGTTGTTGACACCTGTTATAAGGTTCTTCGACGGTACGAGCAGCTGACAGCCAGTCTCGGATGTGATGCAGTATGGCTTGTCTCCACAGCGCTCTTTGTCTACCGCGCATGTCGTAACATCGATTATGTTTTCAAGCACATCATTCGGATACTCCGTGAAGCTTACCTTGTCCGACATGAGCCCTCTCACGAGCTCGTCGACGCGAGTGAGTTTCGAGTAGTATGTTCCAAGCTCGTCGTTCACTATTGATTCGATGTCTTTTCTTACAGTCTGATGTTGGTACTTACCAAGGAGCATCCTTACTGTGTTTCTGAACGTATCAAAGAACGATGATTCCATGTGGATCTTACGTACGCTTTTTATTCTCTCTACGTCTTGTTTGTTATTAGTAAGTGACTCTTTGTTCACAGCGACGTAGTCGAGGTCACTTATAGACTTCAAGTCGTCACCATATGTGTCCTGCACAGGTGGGAATATTGGAACAAACTGATCTCCCTGTGTGATTATACCTGTGATGAGACCATCATCGATCACCTTCACAGATGGTGCAACTGCTAACACTCCTTTTGACTCTTTAGCGATGCTCGTGAGAAACTTCTTTGTTTGGTCGTATTCCATCCCCTGGTACGAATCGATCCAACTGTAAGAAGACAACGATGGATCGGCCGCAGAAGGGAAACATGGGACATACCCCTTCTTGTCTCCTTTGCTGACCAACACACCTACCACTTGGCCATTGTAGTTCATCACTTGACTGTCTATCTTGAACTTCTTGAGTTTCACTATATGCACTACCTTCTCGAGATCTACATTAGTGAGGAACTTGTAAACACGAGGCTTACTGGGCAACGGACGACACTTATCATTCATCGAAATCTTTATTGTATCAAGCACCGATTTGAGATTCGGTAAGATGCCTTTGTACTTCAAGCTGAAGAGCTTAGTAATCACATATTTGGAACCTTTGTCTTCGTACGTTATTACTGGCTCGTAGAGGTCGCCTCTCTTGATCAAAATACACACACGCTTATTTACGTCGAAAAAGGTACTGGCATAATGATTCGACGGACAAATGATGTGCACGTTGTCGGTGATGTCATCACGCCGAATCTCTATGATTACCAGGTTTATTCCCTGAGCAAATACGTTATCGTTTGACATCGTCACCAAATCCCAAGTGTATTGATAATCGATCAACACGTCATCACTTTCAATGAATCGCTTGTAGTTTTCAAACGACCTCACTGCTTTCTTGAGTAGATTCAGTTCGTCGGGATTAGATCTTTCAAGGCTTTCAAATAATTGCGTGCCAGTATATTTACTTACATCGATCTTCTCACCGCTGTCGAAGATGTCTACAAGATTGCCGTTTTGTAGCCGTGTGTATTTATCAAGGTCCAATCCAGAGAGCAATGCTTCCTTCATTTTCTTTATTGTCTTCGGTGCTTCCCTCTTTCCGGGATCCGCCAATGCTGTGGCTAGTGCAGCGATGAAAGATTGGTTCTCACTGTACTCCGCGCCCATACGAATGATACATGGAGTGTCTTTCTTGATGTTAGTATCCAAGTTGCTGACCTGGCATTTTTTGTTGTCCGTATGCAGGAACTTTTGAATGGCGACCGGTAGATAACCCAGACGTTCTGGTTCTAGAGGGAACTTCTCAGGACCTTTGACGTATTCGTCAATTTTAGCCGCAAGTTTGAGCTTTCTTTTCTTTGCCTTGCGGACGGGTTTGTCATCTCTCTCATTCTCTGTCCCCGTGGGCAGACATTCTCCTCTTAGTCTAACTTGGTCAGGCTTATCCCAGTCTTTGAAACAGCAGGGCACGCACATGTTCGTACCAGGAATCTTCTTTGAGTAGAAGCCAGGCACAAGCGAGATTCGCTCTTTCTTGTCGTCCTGGTGATACTTACCGTCTAGCTCATAGATAGTTTCTCCTTCACCGACAGTTTTCGCCTTGCGTGGTATGACCTTGCCATACTTGCCGCTTTCAACTTCCTCTTCTGTAAGTGTTACATCGTCTCGTAGACTCCAGTAACGAGGACATATATAGTAATATGTAGGTTGGTCAGGAGCAGCTTTATAAGCAAGCGCTTTGCTGTAGGATCCAGGGTGCTCTCGATCGATTTTTGCCTTCTCCTCTTCGGTGAGAATAATAGGCTGTCTACGAAGATTTGATGGACAGGTTCGTGAGTAGGCTTTCATGCCAGGTTTGTCTTCTTTCAGAAAAAGCATTGGCTGTCTGTCATGCAGCCTTTCATGAATAGGATTCGGATGAAGTGTCATTCCTGTGATGTCGCGTAGCGGCTGATCATATGCTGTTCTTGCTCCGCCTTCTTGATCTTCGTCGTCATCGTCTTCGTCCTCCTCATCACTATCGCTTTCATCAAGTAACATATTCAGCATCGCATTTTGAGCAACCTCGTCTTTCTCGACTTCTTCATCTGCACCGAATACAAGCGCTTTCACCTCGTTGTTCGGTTCTTCAAGAGGCGCAACTACATCATACTTTGTCTTCTCTTCCGTTTCTTTACGAGACTTGCAAAGCGCCTTGATTCGCTCGGCAGGCACCGCGGTGACATCTGGATCTTGTGTCAAGATCAGTAACGAAGATAAATACAGCGGTATCGTCTCGAGATACCCGATTCCGTCTATCCCTTTCACTATAACCATAAGGTTTGATGTGAGAGGCTCCTTCATCATTATTGTTTCAAAACCAGGATTGCTCTTTATCTTCATGCGCCTTCCCTTGAATGCGTCTTGAACGATCTGCTGTTTCGATAAGAAGTCGACGAGTTTTTCTCTGGCTGCTTCAAGGTTTTTGATGTTGAAGTTTTCCATCAAACTTGCGATGACCTCAACGTCACTAGCGCCTTGATTCAATTTCTGCACCAAGAATGCTTCTTGACTGTCCATAAGATTGTAATTCGCAACTCTCTTGAATCTCATCTGTGCGCCCTTGTTGATGTCATAACTGACAATGTTGAACAAACTAGACAAGCATCCGGAAACAGATTTGAGATCCATCTTGCGCTTCAGTGGCGCCCTAACTACGTACTCCATATCCACGATCCTAACCGAGCTGTCGTAAATTGAGGTGAACTCGTTCATTGTATAGCCTCTCTGCTCTAAGAACTCTTTTACGACCTTTATAACTGGGTTGCAGTTTGCAAGGAGTGACTGGTTTATCTCGGACACGCTAATCGCACTAGGGTAGTTCGCAGCAATGGTAATCGCTCCATCTGCCTGAAAATCCAATATAAGACTTGTACTTCCAACGTCTTCTCTATTCTCCATAACAACTGATACCTGTTTGGACTTTCCGACACTTTTCATGGTCTTGAATATCGTTCCCTTAGAGAGATAAGGTATCTTCTTGCCATTTGTCGCCACCTTGTCGGCGTAGAGACGGTATATCTTTTCTTGCCTTTTCCCTGGATTGTATTTTATTAGAGGCCGATGCTCGTCAGCATGAATAAGTTTGAAGACAACATCAAGCGGCAGGTTATATGTGTAGCTAGGACGGATTTCTAGTGCAATTGACTTTATGCCTTGCTCTAGTGTCTCCATCTCTTCCCTTTTTTGTTCAAAGACGTCGTAGAATAGGTTGACTCTCTCCACGTTGCTTTTCCACGCCTCGTCGCGCAATAGCCCTCCTGTCTCTGCCTCTAGCTCCGGTCGTCTGGCAGAGAGATCTCCGCTATTCATGATGCCTAACTCAGCTAGATATGGAAAGTATACCTGTACCGTCGTATCTTGTGCCAGTCCATTATCATTAGCGAACTCTAATACGTCCTGAGCAAGACACACAAACAACGTATTGTTTGCAATAGGAAACGTCTCCATCAGAAGATTATGGTTTGTTGTGGCGATCATGTCAGAGGAAAATTGCTTGAGAAAGTCGTCATATTCAACAACGGAGTATGGATTTACCGAGTAAGGAAAAGACTTCTCAACAGCTACGAACTTCTGACCAACAGGTTTTGAAACAAGTCGAGGAGAGATAGATGGTAAATCAAGTGCGATAATATCGTCATAAGAGTACACCTCTTTCACTTCGAGTTCATTTACGTTTGCGTCGTCGATATTGAGGAGAAAGTCAACAAGTCTTTCTCTTGTCAGATCCAGTTTACCATCTTGTGTCAACGTCTGAAATACCGTCGCTGCATCAAGTTCTTCTTCGCCTTTCGCAAATAAATATGTCCCAGAATAGATCGCGTTGATGTCTGGCGAGGCGGATATGATCTTCTTTTTGACGGTTTCAACAGTGTCGTCGGGATGTATCTCACCATCAACGAACACAATCTTAGAACCGTCATCTGCGATTTGTTCAAGTTCAAGATCGCTGAATACTCCCTGAAACAGTTGATTTTGTGGCTCTAGTTCAAATAATCGTTCAGTGTCCATCTCTGGTTTGCCAACCAACCGACTGCCAATGAAAACCAGCACTTGACTAACCTTATTGTTCACTGTATACGCTACTTTGTAGACACTGGACATCGTATATAAAGATATGGCGATAATATTCCTATACGGAATGCAACTCAAAATGATTGCTGCAGTGACAAAGAGCATGGGAATAGGGTACAATGGCATGCTCCCATGGAAGGTACCTGCTGACCTTTCTCATTTCTCGAGAACAACTATAGGCGAAGGAAGAAACGCTATCATTATGGGAAGGAAAACATGGGAATCGTTACCTGTAAAGCCACTACCTAAAAGAATTAACATCGTCCTTACTACGGATAGCAGCTACTCTGTCGGAACGACCGCATCAATAGCCTCTTCACTAGACGATGCTATAAGCCTATCGATCGCAGGGGGTGTGAACGATGCATGGGTTATCGGAGGAGAGAAAGTATACGAAGAGTTCATCAAGGAGCCGCTTCTACAGGAATGCGTCCTGACACACCTTGATTTCGACACAAAGTGTGATTCTTTCTTTCCTAAACTCGACGTTTCATGGTCAAAGGTTGAAGAATATCCTGTAGCGCATAATCACAGCCATCGTGTGGTGCACTATAGACGTGACTCACTCGAAAATGAGGAGACATTAGTTGCTTAGCAACGGCGGCACCAATCATGATGTATATGATACATTCACATCATGACGTTCACCTTACCTACTTGTCGTAGTAAGGGTTGTCGGTAATATCCATTCCACAGTACTCCTTTGGTTTTCTAGAGTAGTCTACCGGTGTATATATCCCGATTTGTTCAGCTTCCTGTAAAAGGAACTTGAAATTGGTCCAGAACTCATCGGTATGGCCGATGCTTAGAGTGGCAACGTGTGCAAGCTCATGGATTGCAACAAACATTAGTGTATTTCGATCTATAAGGCCTCCTTTGCCACTGCGTTTCTTATCGAGACAAAAAGCAATCTTCTCGCCTTTGTTTTCACTGTACGCAGTGAACTCGCTTGTAGGCAGTGTTTCTGTTATCTTTTTAGGATTGAACCCTTCTACCAGTCTTTTAACGTTTCCTCTATCGGGGAATGTCTTGCCGCAGTGAGAAACAAGAGACGTCATTCCATTCGCGGTACTTGCAAGTAGGTCGGCAGCAAGCTCTAATTTGCCTCGCTCGCGCACACAGTATTTTTTGCCGTCTATGTCTGATATTATGCACTTCAAATTGAAGTAATCAGATTCTCTGTAGAACTTCACTGCTAGAACAACAGCAAGTACCACCATTAGATAGCCCCAAATGTTCACTTCCATTATGTAATAAACATATATTAAACCATATCGATTGATATTATTAGCGTCATGGTTTGGATAATTTAATTATTGGGGACCACATCCGATCTCTAGAGGCACACGCATCAAGTCGGGCTCAATTGTAGTGTTCAACCAAGGACTAACCTTCGATGTTGGGTTAGGAGGCTCGGAACGGACCTGTAAGTTAGCATTACGCAGAGAGCTTCCTACAGTGTCGATACCGGTGTGGTATCCTGCCTTAAGAAGGTTCACGTTCTGAAAGTCCTGGGATCCAGAAGGGTTCAATCTGGCCCACTCGTTGTTCTGGTCCTTAGGAAGAAGGTCGGAAGCGTCTGGCACGTTTCCTGCGCTGCAGCTAGGAGGAAGTCCTTTGGCAGAGCCACTTGGCATGGACACTGCAGAGAACTGGCTGTTCTCACCCATAGGGTCGGCTGGCTGCGCTGTGCCTGCGTCAGCATCATCCCACACTTGCTGGGGGGTAGGAGACGTACTGTCTCTACTGCCCTTCATTCCCTGCTGAAGAACAGCATCACTCTTTTCACCAGAATGACGGAACACTAGATAGATAAGAAGCACTGCGCCTAACAAGGCTAGACCATGATGGACCTTGAATTGTTTTTGGAGATCTCTCAGGAGCGTCATCGTTATATATTATGCTCTCGAAAAAATATAGCGATTGCGTTGCGTTTTGCTTAACTATGAAGACTATGTTAGACTTCGCTCCCTTCGAGTTCTTCATCCGAATCATCAATATCATCTAACATGTACTTCGTCTTAATCTCTCGTGCTTCAAGAAAAGCCTGCATTGCTGCTTTTCTCATCTCTCTCGCTTTCTCACGAGCTGCCTTATATATCTCGAAAAATATCTCGTTTGGCCGTCTCAATGAGATACTAGATTCTTGGTCGATATTCGAAGTAATGTCCACCTCTTTCAGTCCGTCATCAGAATCACAATTCGCCTTTACTTCGGTCGCCTCAATGTCTACCTCTTCCAACTCTGGTATTTTATCCTTAACAATCGATGTCTCCACATTCACAATCACATCCTCTTCAGCTTCAGCTTCAGCTTCAGCCTCCCCATCTTTGCTAGCATCATCATTAACGTCTTCACTCTCGTCGCCTTTGCCGTCATCATCTTCGTCATCTTCGTCATCTTCGTCATCTTCATCATCTTCATCTTCACTGTCTGATTCCGGAAACAACTCGACCTCTTCTAAATGTGATTGATCTGCGTCAGTAATATCGAGATGTATAGGTTGTTCTTCCTCAACCACCTCCTCATCTGCCTCTGATGTTCCTTGACTAACATCGAACTTAATTGTAGGTGCATTTTCGTCCTCAATTACGCTTAATCCTGGCTTAACTGTTCGTTTGATCATACACGAAACGTTCTTCGGTGCATCCTGAACTAACATAGATTGGACTAGTTTGATCTTAACGTCGAAACTCCTAGAGGCTAGTCTAACTCCCTCAATCTCAACCAACGGGATTATTTTGGAGTCTGCTCTAATCGCATCAGCGTCGATAACGGTCTCAGACTCATCATAGAAGTTACACTTATATCCATTGCTCTGCCTAGACTGGTCGATATAAACACGGATCATATGGAACTTTCCGCCTTTATATAGTCTCGACACCGGTGTCATCATGTTTTCCAGATCCCCATCTGTGACGTCGTTGGAAAACCAAAGATGCTTCTTTGCTCCTATAAGTTCCCTGCATCGTGACTCTAGATTTTCGACCCAGTTGGTTAGTTGAGCAGATGTGGCTGTATCGTACAAGAGGTCCATATACGCTACTTTTCGTGTAGAAACGACGCCTGCTCTGCTTGTAGCTAGTGGTAACTGAACCATTACCGGACCGTCATTCGCAGTCAACTTCGTGAAGAAAGATCCACCTCCCTGCATTTGGGAAGGGTTTCCTAGAGTAAGGACATTAAATGGGAAGCTCTCATTAGGTTCGTAACTCGTCATTGTATCACTTTCAGACTATAATTGCTCGATTGAAACTAATAATTTTTCTGCATTGCTAAAACAATGGACACAAGAATTGCGAATGCATGCGTCAAAGTCCTTAAGCGAGAGGATGTCAAAAGTGAACTGAAACGCTTATTCACACCTATCGTGGATCTGATTCTGGTCGACATATACCCGTACATATACCTCTCCCTGATATTCGTTGTTATCAGTTTCGTTCTACATTTAGGGATATTTGTTCTATTATTGCGGAGCAAGCCAGAGGTACTATCAACAAGTGCGTAATTTTCTAAGGCTATAATATAGATGTTTGGAAAAATCGCAGACTCAGTTAAGTCGGCTATAGCTGACCCAGATACTAAAGGTGGACGACCATCTACCACCACCACAACACAGTCGGGAGGCAAGCGCCGAACCAAGACCGCTAAAAAAAGCAAGACGAAGAAGTCTAAGGGAAAGAAGTCCAAGGGAAAGAAGTCCAAGACAATGAAGAAGAAGTCCAAGAAATGCAAGAAGTGTGCTCCTCGTCCTTGTCACTGCAGACGCCGCCGTGGTGGTGGAGTTCTAGCTACCGCTGCTCTACCTTTTGGCATCTTTGGCCTCCAGAAGTTTTTCCAGACCAGACGTGGCCGTAAAGACTTGAAGAGTGCTTCCAAGACCATCGGAAAGACGTCTAAGCGAGCAATCAAGAGCGTGAAGAAGCTATATAAGTAAATCCATATCTAGTATTTGATAACAATGCATATGGATTATAGTTCAAACAATATAGACAATAATGTCCAATGTTTCTATAATGAGTAGTTTTCAGGACAGCATTAAGACGTGGGTTGACATCGATAATCAATTGCGTATTGTCAACGATAGAGCGAGAACATTGAGAGATGCAAAAAAGAATCAGGAAGAACAAATCCTTAGTTATGTAGAGACGAACAACCTAAGCAACGCCGTTGTCAACATATCCGACGGCAAACTCAAGTTCGCTTCCTCCAAACAGACCGGTTCACTCACCTTCAAACATGTAGAAGAGTGTTTGGGCAAGTGTATACAGAGCGAGGAATCCGTGAAAAAGATTATGAAGTATATCAGAGCAACAAGACCGTCGAAAAGCGTTACGGACATAAAACGATCGTACACAAACACAGATAAATAAAAACCATGTCTATAATATACTAATATGGATGTCTTCACCCCAGCAGACCTAGTGGTTTATCGTAAAGAAGGCGGATTATGCGCAGGAGGATTTAAGTTGAAAGGCGCAATACTCAATAGCGGCAACAAATGCAAAGCACTAGATCAATTCGGTATACCGGCTGGTCTAGCATATATGCAAAGAGAGAAAACAGCGAAATACGATTGCCCTAGCAAATCCGATATACTACCCGACGAAGTCCTACACGAGCTTTTGGACTTAGCATCGATTAAGCCTGAGAAAAAGAAGAAAAGAAAGAAGAAGCAAACAAAGACCAAAAAATACTCTAAAGGCGGCAAGCAGACTAAGCGTCGCAAACCGTAGGATAACAATATTGTCGTACTATCAACACTATTGTTTCATTTATAGGATACTCCAGTTATTGTTGTTAAACGGAGCAACCGCAATGTCAGGTAGCTTATCCCTCCAGTAATCTACTCTTTTGTCGAACGCGGCTTGGCGTCTCGTTCTAGGATATAGAGGGGCTGTACGCATGTCCTCTGCTTCCTGCTGGGTGATCCTTGGTCTATATCCATAGCAATTCACACCAAATCTGACGTTCGGATTATCTATAAAGCCTCCGTTTATTCCTGGACGGCCACAGTCGTGTTCGTGACCCTCAACCTTCTGGAGGTAAGCCCATTTGTCATATTGCGTAGGGTATAATGCCATCTGGCCGTCTGACCATCCGAAGCTGCACCAGTCTGCTCCTTTGTCGTATGCCTTTTGCATCTCCTTCACCGACGCTAACCGTCCGCCGTAAGCAGAACACATTGCCTTCGCGTCCTCATAACCATACTTATTGCCAGGTACATGGAACACTTGCTTTGCCAGCTTTATTTCTGGAACTGTACTAGGCTGTGATGTCTCATCACCCGCTAAGTCTTGAGGATCGACTATAATGTCTATCTCGGGGGTGGCAGAGAACAGATTCTTAATGCTAGCTGTCACATCCATATTGAATACGTATGACATGCCGTTAAGAAGGATCAATAGGACGAAAACACCCCATAGAAGAACTTCCATGAATATTATGCCCTTCCCTGCTCTGGCACCTGCTTCAGCTAGACTGGCATCGCCGGTTGCTACTCCTAAAGTGGCAAACAACGTGTAATAACCGATAATAATTACTGACATCACTATCAGCACCATTGGATTGCCCGCGATTTCGTTGAGATAGGTCGTTGAGTACGGAACACCCGTTATAGAGTTCATGTTGATGTCCATGGTATAATTTAAACCTCTATTTTATTTTCCTGTAGAACAGGCAGTATGCCTGGGAACTTACTACACGACTTGTTGATACGTCTGAAATTATAGTATCATTGAAGTTCTTCCACTTGTCTTCCCCTACCAGTACATTCGCCGTATAATGTCCACCAAGCGCTCCTCCTGAATGATTACATACTCCATATAATCGATAGATGTAAGACTCCTTGTTGTATCCATGTACATACTTCCTAAGGTCTAGCTTAGATAAATCCACATCGACAAGTCTATTGTCTTTGCGTCCAGTGTATCCCCATCGCTTCAAACAAACTACCAGTACTGTGGGTAGACTCCAAAATATCACTCCCATGTCTACATCTTGTTTCTTCTTCTCTTTATCGTTGTACCACGCATTGTCTCCTTCTAGACGCTCTTTTCGCGTGTACTCGTCAAAACAGGCTTCTATAGTAGTAGGCCCCGAAACAGACGGCAGTGGCAAGCTTAGCATAAAAAACGGTTCTGGTCGTACACTCAATGATTTACCATCGGAAATAGCAGAGATGCTTGACACTTGGATGCCGCACAACAGCTTCACCATATCTGAATAGTCGTCTGCATACATCTGCCTCATCATCTTATAACACTCGGTTGCCATTAGGTCCTTATCATTCTTCGCAAGTCCACTTATCGTCATGTTAACAGATCGCGACACAGCCATATGGAAGCCGTCCAGCATAAACATGAGGAACTCTTGAATATCGTTCTGTGCAAAGGACGAAAATAGCTCGATGTTTTTTAATTTTGACACGCGCTGCACTGCCTTGACAAATCCCCAAGGTGCCACAGTACAGTTCTTTTCCCACATGAGACGACGAAGTTTGTCCCATTCTATCAGTAGCAGAGACTCGGGAACATTATTGAGACGCTTTTCGTATGTTCCTTCATCCAAGTAGTCACTTAGCTCGTATGTATGAGACAGAATCTGCGCTATAGAGTTTAGATAGCACGTATTGCCACAGTTCTGCAGACCAGTTAGTCCTGTGCCAGGCACATTTTCACGTTTCATATCAGTCATATATCGCTGTACTCTATTACTTAGTACCTGTTTAAACGGCTTTATCATCACTTAAAAACTATCGATGAATAACCAGTAACATGGGGGAAAGAATAGACAGTGAATACATCGAAACAGTGATATCTTCACAACGCCTACTAACTCAAATCGTCAACCTCCTCGCGGACCAAGACGAGCAGGTTCGGCGCATATATGCAGATAGTAGGCGAGACCTGGAACAGCTAGAGGATAATAATCGCAACGGCATGTACTACAATCGTGCCCGGACTAGACGTTTCAGTGATATGCGTAACAACTACGATAACTACGATAATCTGAATACCGCCTACTACAGCAATATCAATGCCAATACTAATAACCGTTCTGCCAATAACAACGATAACTATGACCGTGCATACTCAAGACATCTCGCTACACCGGTGACTACAAGAACAGAGATAAGGCAGCGCCGTGTTGTACCGGTTAGCCGAAGACGAACAAGGGATGGTGAGCCAATAACAGAAACCAATTCATCTGTTAACCTCGCTAATCTGCTTGCTACTGCTCTTATGAGTGAAGTAGGCGGCAATTTGAGTCCCGTCGTGGTAAGACCATCTGATAGAGTGATTGCGCAGGCGACTGAAACAATACCATACTCTACACTGCCTGAAAACGATCTCGTTCCTGCATGTCCTATATCACACGAGACGTTTTCGGAGACAAGTGCCGTTATGCGGATACGTGCTTGCGGTCATTACTTCACTCCTGAATCTCTGAGAACATGGTTTGCCGGCAGTGTCAGGTGCCCTATATGCAGACACGATATACGAACCGACCTTCCTAACGAACATCATGTAATGAATGATCATGATTCAGAACACGAAGACGAAGCCGAAGCCGAAGCAGGCACAGGACAAGACGAAGCCGAAGCAGGCACAGGACAAGACGAAGCCGAAGCAGGCACAGGCACAGGACAAGACGGAAACCTAGCGGAAAGCAGTCCTCAACCTACAAGTACCGACACGACGATGAACGATGAAGCCCATGGAGAAGAACATACTTTCATTACTGGAGGCAACCCTATGCTCGAGATTATGAACGCCCTCCGCAGAGACATGGAAGCAAGTGGTTCTGCGAATCCTTCTACACTGACATACAGCATAGACGTCGTTCCATACACGATATCACCTGATTTATCTGGTTCATCGCATGATGAGTCCAATTCTGGTCCCAACTGACTGAGAAGGTAGAGACGCTGGAAGAGTAGCTTGTCTTTTCACGTTCTTGCGCTTAGCCGTCTTTGGTTTTGGAGCCTCAATCTTGGGTTCCTCAATCTTGGTAGTTGCCGTATATTTCGGAACCGTAGCCAATCGAGAGATAGGGTTGCCTGCAACAGCTATATCTACGACCTCAATATCATCACTCCCATAGAGATCATACAGCTGCGGGATCCCAGAACCGTCTTCATCAATCTCGTCGATCACGAATGTTATATTGTCATTCATCTAGAATGACAGTATATTTTACTCCGCGCCACAAGACAATGATCTTTGTCTTAACGTGCACTTTTCTTGGAATACGGTGTATCTACCGAGTGAGTCACGGTTTGTTACGTTCTTTGTCTCGTCAGGATAGCCCTGTTGGTTAGAGATAAACCGTGTATACGGGCCATCTGTAAAATCATGACCGTAATGGGTGTGTCCTGATATACACACAAGTTGGCTTCTTGGAGAGATAGGCAGCGAAGAGCCGAACTCCATAGCTTTCTCTACTGGTTCATTCCTATGCCTCAACTGTCGGATTCGCTCAGGGTCGACTGTAAGAGGATAGTGTGTGACAACAATTGTCGGAATATCAGGGTTGTAGTTATCCGTAAGCCACTTTACAGAGTCTTCATGTAATTTATTGATACCATCGATACCAATCTTCTCTAAAACAGGTCCTCCATCTTTGTAGACTAACTTTTTGACTTTCTTTGGACTAGACACTGATGTATCAGGAGGCAATTCGGACCACATTGTCGCGCCAAGAACCCTATATCCACCTAGAGTAGTTTCCTCCTTCTCGAGAAACTCGATATTGTCGAACTCCGCGAAGAAGTTCCTATACGAGCTAAGAGTTGATTCGTAGTGAGTCTGATTGGAGTAGAACTCGTGGTTGCCCATCACGTATACTACTTTATCCCAGTTTTTGGACACATAGTCGATGAAGCCATTAAACCCCCTTTTGTTGATATTACCAATATCTCCCGCCAACACTAAGTATGGAGCTACGGATCTCAGTCTTGGGAATCCTGAGTAACACTCCAGATGACAATCAGACAGCACTTGTATCTCCATGTCTGTAGATTGTGAACATTATTTCTTTATATCTTAGTACGGTATCCTCGAACTATGCATGTTTATCTACTATATAGTAGGTATATGTACAAGTGTCTATACAACCTCTATGTAGAGGCGTCTAAACAAACATACTTTTTTACACACTTTCTCATTCTCAATTCCTAGGAATACATTCAAAATACCTCAAAATCCTTCTCAAAAAATCAAGATTGAAAACGTGTTTCAAAACACCTGTTTATCATGACGCTTGTAGTAGAAAACATCATTAAATTGTCAAAATTGATGGAGGAGTCTATGGAGGACTGAAAAAAAGGTACTAAAACGCCTGCGCGCGCCTCCATGTATTAAAATCTAAATGGTGACTATATGGTGACTAATGGTGACTTTTTAGGGCCGAAAGCGGCCGAAAGCGGCCCACATGAATATCATTGTAAAAAGTGTGACTATATTACGTCTCATTTGAGTCATTGGAAAAGACATATTAAGACGAAGAAACACAATGGTGACTCAATGGTGACTAATGGTGACTCTTTAGGGCCGAAAGCGGCCGAAAGCGGCCGCAAAAGCACGAAACACTCTAACTCTTGCCCAGAACTTGCATCGCCGTTACCTGAACCCAAAGAACAAAAAAATAACCTCATACCAGAAAAAGCAAAAACTGTAGGCAACAGGTGGACATGCTCTTGTGGTAGAGGATACAAATACAAACAAGGTTACTACAGACACAAGGCAAAATGTGACGCTGACGTGGATAATGTCGTCGTGCACGATGAAGACAACTCATATGAACTCCCAGATGTTAACCTTCTTTACCAAACAATGAACAAGGTCATGGAGCAGAATAGTGCTCTAATGAAAATGGTCACTGAAGGAGGCAACAACCATCATAACACCACTAATAGTCATAATGATAATAGAACATTCAATATATCTTTCTTCCTCAATGAACAATGTAAAAATGCTCTCTCGATCCAAGACTTCGCCAGGTCTCTGCAGAACGATTTGCAGAGAGATCAAGATTTGATATGTGGTGATCCTTCTCGAATCACTAATATCATATCCAGAAAGTTAGAAGGGCTATCACAGATAGAACGTCCATTGCATACACATGATGCTAAGTGGTATGTCAAAGACAACGAAGAAGGTTGGGAAGACGATCAGAATGGCAAGGTTGTTGATGTTGTTAACAGGGAAATCAGTCGTGATGCTCTCTCACGCATACCGGAAAAATACCCGAACTGGCGCGATAGCTCACACAGAGATTCTGCTATGTATGCGGAGGCCGTCGCGGCAGCTACGAAAGACCTCGACGTCAGTGACAAAAGAAAGGTCATGAGAAATCTCCGTAACAAATGCACGATACGTGACTAAGAGAAAAGGCGGTGCCCTTTCAATTTCACCCTGATTTGTAATTTAAACGCTATCGCTATCACTGCATGTTAGCGTGCTTGTGCTCGGACTCCTTGAACACAATGAACGCCGGATAGACCCGTTTGATATCGATTTCTTTAGTAAGACCAGGTCTTTTCTGACCTCTTCTTCGTCTGTGTAAGGTTTGAGCTTGGCCTCGATCTCTCTAGTACAATCTCCACATATGCAGAACACCTGGTTCCATCTATGTGGAAACACGTCTACACATGTTTTTGATGAGCATACACATGACCCGCACTTATCACACTGGTAGGTTGATTGCAAGTTGTCGCATACATTGCATTTGTCTAGAGGAGCCAATAGCCATTGGTTTACGCTACTTTCTGTAATCATAATTCAACTTTCTTTTTCAGATGCTTACACTCTGCATAAAGAAACGTTCATCAATTTTCCGTCAAGAATACAGCAGCTAGATGAATCTATGCTGCACCTCTGGAACCCAGTGACTAGTCCGGCCGTCTCCAGCCTTCATTTTGCACACATGATTCCCGAAAGGGTCTTTGTTTTTATTATAGACTTTCAATCCGTACTTGAAGCGGGTAGTTAGTTGCAAGATGAAGTAGTGCCTTGGTAGCTCCATTATAGAGTTCCATAGCCGCTCCACATATTCTTCCGGAATGTTCCCGACTAATGAATCAGGTGCCACTTTCGAATCGTATAGTATCTCGGCTTTGAGGTAGTTCCCTATACCAGCGATCTTGCCTTGGTCCATCAGAAGTTTGCTTATGTCCCAGTTACAGTATCTCTCTATGAGACTTCTCCAGTACTTCTTAGTGAACCGTGGGTCTCTCACCGTGACATCGGGTCCTAGCGCCAGAACCTTCTTTTCCATGGTGCTCCATCTTACAAACCTTATAGTTCCATAGTGCAACTGGTCTTTGAACCACATTTTCAACCCATCAGCCATCAACAGCGAAACATCGCAATGTTTCGTCCTGCTCTTCGACCATGTGCCGCTGAGACCGAGCGTGCTTAACATTGTCCAGTCGCCGGATAGGAACATCACTATTAGCTTACCGTGTGCGCCGACGCCGATTACCTCCAGTCCACCACTGCTATCGCATGCAGCAGTGAACTCGGAGTAACCGTCTGGTGGGCCATGTTTCTCATATCTCCCTCCATGTATTCGAAACGCTGATACCCTATTTGATTTCAACGTACTTTCAAGTCGTCTAGCTATTTTATGACATTCAGGACCCTCAGGCATTCTATATACTTCTAACCCAGACACCTATTATCAGAATCGATTTTCCCGATAAAAAGTATTTGTGTGGAAGCACGAACGTTAACCCATTACACTGAAGTAGTCGGCAATACTCTGATGCCCTGCTCGTTTGTTCTGGATTTTGGTAAGATATTCCTGGAATAATAGCTCTTTGACCTCCTTCTTCCTGAGACTCTCAACCTTTCTCGCATAGGCTTCCTCGTCTCCATTACACTGCTTTCTCAGGTCTTCAAGCTGCTTGTGCCACCGTCTCAATGTGAAACCTTTCTTCTTCTTGAATGCGGTCATGTTCTCGAGAACTAACGCGAACACTTGCTGAACGGGTTTCATTATCTGATTCGTTATGTAATGAGCATAATCTATTGGTAGATTGTTAGAAGCAATGAAATCGGGGGTCTCGATCTTGTCGCCCTGAAGCGCCTTTCTATCAGGGTTCGAGAAGTATGCGAAAGCAACTCTATCTCCTACGCTAGGCTTATTTCCCGGATCCCTTCTGCCAATTCGGTCAGCCAACACTTTGTGTGCAATCTGCTTTGGGTTTTTATAATGTCCTCGGAGCGACTTCGTGATGACGAGTTTGTCAAGGCCAATTTCACCATCAACTAGCGAACGAAGAGAATCTTCCAAGAATCTGGCTGCTTTCTCGATGTCCTTGTCCTTCATTAATATGTCAATAATACCGCCATATACATCTTTCACGACAGGCGCGTTATCTCTGCGCTTCAGGACGATGCCCATTGACTTACGCTTACACTTGTTGGGGTCTAGCTCATAAAGCATGCCAACGTATCTCTTTTTTGACAACAGACAGAACGGCAGGAACGTCTTCTCATACTCCAAGTCATGAGGTGCCTTGAGGAACATCGTGGCTAGCTCACCAGCTTGCTGCGCCAACTCTATAGTTATCTTGAGTGCTTTCTGTCCGAGTATAGGTGTACCGTCCAACTCTGTAAGATTAAACTTGAAGAACACCGAGTCAGTGTCACCATATACGTACTCCGCGTTAGTCCTGACCTCTCCGTATTCCTTTGTCACCACGGTACGGTCTTTATAAGCCTCTTCGATTACTCGTTGGGCGTAGGTCAAAAGCTTCCTCCCTGTTGCAGTCGTGGAGGCAGCAACGTCCTTCTCATAAAACGTGCTTGTCTTGGCTCCTGTCTGACCGTACATAGAGTTAGCTGTCACTTTGATGGACAACTGTCTTTTATCCAGGACATTCTTCATGAACTCGTCCTTCTCTTGTGGAATGAGTTTTCTTGTTGCTTTCCTTGCCGCTAAACACTCTTTTAGGATGCTTGGAAGGATCCCCAGCTCGCCATCAGGGAATTGGGCAAATCTACACGTTTTTGTTCCTACCTTGACTTTCATCATGGCGGATTTTGGGTTGCTTGGGGTCTTTCGTCTCCAGGAATAGGCATCATATGAGATGTCGACATACTTGTAATTCGGCAGGTTGTCATACATGAAGTTTCCATCTTTGTCACGTTCGCCCGACTCTTGAAGAAGATTGCCGTCCAAGTCATATTCTTTTGTCCACACCTTACTATCCGGTGATATGTTCTCGCTGATCATACTGGATGGATATAGCGAGCTATAATCAACACATGCGACTGGTTCCTCTAGATACAGGTCTGACTTAGGAGGAAGTACTATTGCACCTTCATAACCTTCGTCAGAGTTGGCTTTGTCTAGAACAGGCATGAGCGTTCCTTTCTCCCTGCACTTTTTTGCCAAATAGCTTGTCAACTTGATACCTTGACCGCGCATCACCAAGAAGTCAAGTGGCACGCTACACAAGTTTGCCATCTCGACGTAGCCGGTTATGACATCGATTTTGTTCAAGAGATGATGAACTAGGTTACAATCCTGGATACAGTACTTCGCGATGAGAGCCCTTTCGTCTGGCCCTTCGTTAGTCATCCTAAATATGTCTTGCGGAGTAACATCGTCCTTGGCCAATCCCCATCGAACTTTCTTTGTCATATCTGGTGACTCCTCGCTGCTAATCGAGAAGGTACTCGATTCTTTGTCGATCTCAATAACTTGGAACTTAGCGCCGTCTTTATAGTTATCTACCGAATGTGCCTCTTCTTCGAAATTGATGTAGCTACCAACATCGAGACCGCTTAAGTTTCCTGACTTTACAATCGTATTACCACCCTCGTGCGCGATAGACTTGACACCGTCGCCGATGAAGTACCCCGAAACATAATCTAGCTTGTACTTAGTCAGATTGTAGTCTCTTCGGAGGTAGTTGTACAAATCTATCTGCAGCCTACCTGTCATGTTGACAAACTTCAAGTCATGTTGTCCACTTGCGATAACGATCGTGTTCTCTTCGAGACCTTCTTTACCTGTCTTCCAGTTTTTCTTGAGACACACCTCACCTTTGTTTCTAGAAAGCTGGAGGAATGGACGCGTTATACCTAGCTCTCTGGACCGCTGATACATGAACTGATAATCAAAACCGAATATGTTATAGCCGATTACGATATCCGGGTCCTCGCGCTGAATGAGTCTAGTCCACGCCAGTAATACCTCTTTTTCGCTTGCATAACTCTCTAGAACAGAGTTTTCCACATGAGGCATCTCGCTGCATGTATCCCTGACTATACAGTGATTCATGTACGGCTTACTGTCTCCATACCTAAGGAACGTCGAGCCAATGAAAGTTACAATGTCGCCTTTGAGTTTAGGAAATATAGAGCTCAATGTCTTGTTCAGTTCCATGATCTTGGTATCAGAATCAACTGAGCTATCTTCCATAAGGTCGACAACAGTACCCGTCTTTTTGTAACCATTAACTGTTTTTTTTGGTCTCCCCCAAGTGACCTCTTCTACTTGCTCTTCTTTCTCACCCTCAGCTCCAGCGACGCTTACCTCGTCATCATCATCATCATCATCACCGTCGTCATCATCACCGTCTGCATTCTTGCATTCTTCTTTAGGCCTCATCTTTATCCACCTGTCAAGCATCGCTTTCACAAGTGCTCCGGTTGGCTGTTCCTTAGGATATACAACATCGACACCGTATACTGGAGAGCGTTCAAGTGAGAACGCAGTGAGGACTGCCCTACGCAGGAAATCTTCCATATCCTCACCTTCATGGCGCTCATCGATTTGGTTAACAATGTTTTGTGCTAGTTTTTTGTAATTTTTAACCGCCAACGGAAAGTCGCCGTGGCTGCTGCTGGCCTCAATATCAAAGCTACATATCTTATATGGCACCCGCGTCTCCTTGTTTGGAAGCGGAATAATGCTTTTGTAGTTGATGGTGAACTCATGATCACATGAGGTAGTCTTCCTATCTTTGTGATCGAATACTTTCGAGTGTGGTAGGGATATCCAGCCCGAAGGACTCATTTCTCTTACATGGAACATTCTAAGCAGTGGTGGTATCTGAGCTTCATACAGCTCAGTGCTGTGCCCTGCAAACTTGTAAGGAGCTAGCTTACGCTGATAATTGCCATGTCTGTCCCTTTTCGAGACATACCAAAGGTTCTTGAACTTACGCATAGCTTGTTCAGAAGTGAACTTCAATAACAGGAACTTACTTTTCTTACCTGCGTCGAATCCATACAGCTTCTTTCTTTTCACGAACTGCGACTTGACGATAGTTCCTTCCCAGTACTTGCTTTGTAACTCAGCATACAACTGACCGATAAACGCCATTCTAGTTCCTTCTGTCCAGTCATCTCCGACCATTACGTAGAAGAACGGAGTGAAACCTTCTACAAATATTGACGCCGTTTTACCTTTTTCATTTACGCCGAACATCTGGACTATGAAGTCCTTATTCTTTGCCGATTTGTAACTACCTTCTTCTTCTTCATCTTGTTCACGTTCGTCATCGTAGACGTTGAATGAAAGTAACCGAAATGTATGACTTACCGACATGTTTGTTTGTTATAGAGGAAATAACACAGCCATTCTGATTCAATTTTGCCAGGTAATTATCCGAATATAGTCTAACATGGACGCTTACAAGTCTTATCTAGGACCAAAATGGTCTTTAATGCTACTTCTAATAGTGGTCGCGGCTCTAGAGACCGGAGGAGTATCACTCGATGAACACCTAGTTAGGAAGGGCATTAGTTCCCATACAACACTTCTGATTGAGGCGATTGCCGCAGTAGCGATTATTATGCTACCACATCTCGTGAACGCTGACTTAAGGTCGAACGCCATCAGAGATTTCAAATCTATAAAGGCAACAGAGTTATTCGCATTGACCGGCATAGTCGCGTTGGGAACGGCCATCGCTTATCTGCTAAATGAATCATTGAAGTACCACTCTACCCCGGTTTTCAGGTTGACTGAGATGACAACCAACATTATGTTCACAGGAATCGTATTCTTTATGGTAAGCCGAAATAAGTATTCAACCATGAAGCTTATGGCATACATCGCTATGGGTTGTTTGGCGCTTTTCACCGCTTACATTGACTAATCGTCATGATAATATCGATGTTGAATTACAAGATAGATATTATCTATTTTCTTAAAGTGAAGAACAAGAGAATCCCGATTGCAACATCCGCGACCAATGGATATACTGCTCTCCTATCCTTTCTCAGAAGGTACGTTGCTCCCGCAAGCAGCAAGGATCCATGAAGTAATCTGAAATTAGCCCACCACGTAACCCCGCCTCCCTCGCCGGCTTCTAAACGGCTTCCTGAGAAGAAGAGAAACAGTGTCGTAAATGCCATTGCTCCAACTATCAAACCGAGCAACTGAAGCTGGTTCGTAGGAAGCTCTTTGGCTCCATACGCGAGCAATAGTCTAGATGGTATACAGAAACAGAAAAACGCGAGTGCCCTTGTAGTCGGTGTCATAATATTATTATGATGCGATATTATCTTCTACGTGTGTCCTTAGTTCTTTTCTTACCCCTAGCATTTTTGCGCCTTTTCGTTCCTCTGAATCGCTTGCTACGCTTTGCCTTTCTGACGCTGCGAGCAGGTGTGATTGAGACAAGCTTTACTGGCCTCTTATTAGCATTTCGAGTTCTTTTCTTAGAACGAGACTTCATTATAGAAGCCTTTTTTTTTCTGGCTTTGCCTCTCATGCCTCCTGATTGAGGTGTGAGGCTGTTTATCCAGGAGCTGATGCCCTCCGCCGTTCTCTCTCCATCATATTCTTGTAAAGAGCCACCGTTGGCCTTGAAGTAAATGATAGTAGGAACACCTTTTCGTTGCGGTTCCATCATATGACTAGCAGCTTTGTGTTGTAGCTGGCTTGTTAATGATACATCTGCGTCGATTATATCGATTGGTATATCCTTAACTTCGCTGGGTAGCTCTTCACGCCATACTTCTTCCATTGCTGTGCAGTGTCCGCAGTTAGGTGAATGCCATCTCATTAAAGTGTTGTTGCCTTTTGACAGTATGTCTTCCAGCTCATTAACCTGGCCTGGCTCGATGTTGTAGAAGCGCATATAGAGTTTAGAGAGATAAAACACTGAAAGTGCCCGATTCAACTTTTAATGTGCTATAACTATATATAGTATGCTTAAGCTAGCAGTAATTGGTCTAATATTTCTAGCCGGACTCTATTTCGTCACGTTTCCAGAGAGAGTAGAAGGGTTCTCCAATAAAGTACCGTACTCTTGTCCGAACATTCTAATTCAAAAAGGCGCTGACTTCTATCTTTACAATTCCAAACTCGCAAACGTGCCCGGAGTGAATCCATTGCAGTTCAAAAGCTTAGAAGACTACGTCGAGTTCACTGACTGGCAGCGCAGTCAAGGTATTAGATGTCCGGTACTCTATCTTCAAGAAGTATACGATGCGCAGGGTAACCCTGTGTATAAAGCAAGGCCTTCCCCGATGAATCTATCTGGAGGCAGTATTGAGGCTCCAGCAGGTGTAGTCCCTCCCGTAACTAAGCTTTACGACGCTGGACGCGATGACCCACCTTATAACGAAAACTCTTATCCCGCATACGATCCAATTGACCAGTATATTGGCCTCAACACACCTCTTGATAAGATGTTTCACGAGAACACTGGTGTGAGCGCAAACCCCATGGACGCAAACTGGGGAGGACAGACATTCACACAAGAGTTGGTCGATGGGGGATACTATCAAGGAGACGAAGTCTCTATTGCCCCGGCCTAAAATCTTAATAGACTATAATGAAAGACTGCTGTAAATCAACCAGAAGCACTAGGAGATGCAAACGAAAGAGTGACGGTACCGTATTCGACTTGCCTCGAAAGTTCACCAGAAAAAGATGTCTTAAGGGCGTAAGAGGGTTTTCAATGAGATCTAGTTGTGCTCCTTATAAAGGATGTGGTGGGGGAGGGAAGAAGAGCAAAAAATCGAAAGGGATTGCCACTATAGACATGAACGGCATTAAGGGTACCGTCAAGTTTGAGACAGATCAGCATGGCAGAACTAGGGTTAATTATCATATTCTACATCTTAGCGATGGCTATCATGGATTTCACATACACCGATGTGGTGACATGTCAAGAGGTTGTTCGTCCGCATGTGAACACTTCAATCCCGACGATAATAAACACGGTGGTCCATACTCTGCAGAACGACACGCCGGAGATCTGGGCAACATTCAATCACACGCAGGGGTGGCAAAAGGTAATATAACCGTGAAGAATCTCTCTTGTGATCCATGCTCTAAGTACTCCGTGATAGGCAGGATGGTAGTAGTCCACGCTGACAAAGACGATCTGGGAAGAGGAGGTGATGTAGAGAGCACCAAGACTGGGAACGCAGGCGAGCGAGTAGCTTGTGCTGTTATCGGAATCTACTAAAGAATCGTGTAGATATAGTAAGTTAATACCGTATCTACTTAGTTTTTATCGAGTATCAAGATGCTCTTGTTCAAGGTCTCTCTTAGGTCCTTTAGTCCGTTGATCTTCTGGATGATGCTGGTTGACTCTGGGGATGTTGGGTCTTTGGCTATGGCTTCGGAGTTGTTAATTACCTCGCTAACCATGGCTAGAGAAACTGCCTTCTCGAGGTTAATGACCGTGTCTTCGTATGAAGAACGATATTTAGAAATAAGCAAAGAGTCAGAAAGCTTGTCTGCACTGCCACTAACGTCACTCGAGATCTTCGTCTTATCAGTCTTGCTGTTCGCCGTTAGACCTTCGACTACTTTCTTTTGATAGCTAAACATCTTGAGAAGGATACCTGCGCCGACGATAAGAATAACCGCAGCTCCAACGATTTTGAATAGATCATCTTGGCTAATCATTACTATACATAATAACAGGAAATGTTTTGCTCAACACTCAACTGAGATCTCGCTAGTCGTATTAGAGAGAAGAAAATTGTAGATATTTGTCTGGCATGTCTTGTTTATTCTCCTGCTTTTACCAGTCTTGCTCTTCAATTGAATATTTGCCAATGAATCCGGGTCTTTTCTAAGAGCGGTTATTAGGCTTTCAATAGAGTCAAACTCGTGCATAACGGCGGTCGACGTGGCAGAACTGACACCAGGTATCTGAGCCAGCATAATTGCTCCTATATTGTCTTCGTTCACATTGCCCTTCTTAGCTCGTTTGGTGCAATCAACGTATTCTTCTGCCGTCTTCTGTTTGGTTTCGTCCTGATAGTAATACCCACAGTCTTTCGTTCTACTGACCTTGTCGGCGCTTTGAAGAATCCACATAGCCGACTCTGTGACATCCATACTCCTATGTACTGAGAATCCTTTGGTAAAAGATAGCGAAGTCATCGCCGAAGATAGTTCCTTCCATGTTATAGGTCGGGAACCATGTCTACTAGGTTTGTATGTGCGTATGTTACCTTCTATCAAGTAATAAATGTAGTGGTTAGGAACGATACAGTTGTGAAGACGATGACTTTGTTCGCTATATCGCCCGTCTCTAATGCTTGACGCTAGGTCAGACAACGACTTTCTCTCTATGATCAAGACTTCGGAGCCATCATCACGGCAAATGGCAGCATCACCTATGAGTAGATTCTCTGTAACTATGGTTATTCCTGAATAAGATTCGGCTAGTCTATTGACTTGTTCAATCAAGGATGTTTCTCTAAAGTCGATCTTAATAATCATTAATTGAATGACTGCAATGACTATTAAGCTTTTTTAAGCTAAAATGTTTAACGGAACATCAATGTGCGTCTTCCGACACCACCACTGAATGCTGGGTTTCTCTGAATCAAACCGTTCTGCTGCATGTACAACATACCAGCAGTAGCACCAGGAGGGATCACCAATTGCGTTGTAGCGTTATGGATTAGGTGGGATCGGTTTACCAGAGGAGTACCAACGAACGATGCTAGACCGCCCATTGATCCGTAAATCTGGGTATTGTTTGAAATCATCGCCTGATGGCGCGCGCTCTTTCCTGCAGACATAAGAACCATGTTATAACATTACTTCAGAAAATCTTTTCGAAACACGCTTAAACCTATAGATCTATAGATAGATAGTAATGGACGCCGACACATACAAGCTACTATCTTCCGAAGAAGACGTGTCCTCCCTTGACGGAGGACTCGTGTTTAACCCATTCAATCCCGATAACAAGGAGATTACATTGAACGAGGTTCAATCTATTCTCAGAAGTTATGGTGTCGAAGCGAAAGTCCATAATCTAGAACTCTACAAACGTGCATTCGTACATAGGTCATACACTAAGCGTCCCGCTCTTGAGAATCAAGAGGCTAATATTACTATTGTTGATCAACCACCTGGCTGTCTAGCTTTGAAGACCAAATCGAACGAGCGGCTAGAGTTCCTTGGTGACGGTGTACTTGAACTGATCACGAAATATTATCTCTATAGACGCTTCCCAAAAGCCGACGAGGGTTTCATGACCGAGAAAAAGATCGCTTTAGTCAAAAACGAACATATTGGTAAGCTTGCTAGTCAGATGAGACTGGGTAAATGGTTTCTACTCTCACGGACTACTGAAGAGAAAGGAGCACGTACTAATCTCAAGAAGCTAGGATGTTTGTTTGAAGCGTTCATTGGTGCTCTCTTCTTAGACTTCAATAAAATCACCGTAAAGGATGAAGAGGGTTGGTTCGAGAACGTATTCTGTACAGGACCAGGATTTCAGATGGCGCAACGCTTCGTCGAGGCAGTCTTCGAGAAACATGTTGACTGGCAGAGACTTATTCGTCACGACGATAACTTCAAGAACATCCTACAAGTGAAGGTTCAAAAAGAGTTCAAGTGCACACCAGATTATTTGGAGTTATCACCAAGAGATTCCGAGACTGGATACCATATGGGAGTCTTCCTATGCATAGGACAACCTATACACTCTGTAGAGGCGTTTCAAGCTTCCTCTTTTGAGTCATACGGATCTTTCGAAGCGATTCAAACTGACCTAGCTCAAGAGAAACCAGTGTTTGTGCTTCTTGGGCACTCGAAACACAAGGTGAAGAAGAAGGCAGAGCAGGCCGCTTGCGAATCCGCAATTGAGATGATTGACGAGTAGACGCCCCTTCATCACTTATCGAATGAGATGTACAATCATGGTTTTCTATCATCCTTTTTATTAGAATACTTATCGATTCTGAATGCTCCTGTCCTGCAGTGCAGCTATGCATTGTCTTGTATGATGAAGAGACATAAAGTTTTTATGTGCCTCTCTATATATAAGATGTCTGAGGCCCTTCTAGCTAGATTAAAGGTGAAAAACCAAGCAACTCGTCCTGAGGAGATTGCTGTACAATTTCGTCCACCAGCTAGACACGAGGATGTAGTTATTAAAGCCCAAGTAATTGATAAACGCAAAGAAGCTGGGATCGACCGGGCACAGTTCCTCAATACTATTGCTAATGGTAGGAAAATAGAGAGAAAAGGTGTGCCACCTCCTCATGAAGTTGTCATGATCGAAAAACCGGAAGTTGAAGAGGCGAAGATTGAGAAGCCTAAACGAAAACCCAGAAAACTCAAAAAGAAGCTCAAATTGCTAGATGACGATTCACTTCCTTCATTACCAGAACGTAAGTCACCTATTGGTGTCGCTCGTATCGCCGATGCTCAGTTGGTTCAGATAGGGAAAACACCTATCGACAATAGAATCAAAAAGAAGACTGACCCTGTCGCGGTTAGAGCTTCTGCGTACTATCTCAATAATCGGCAAATATTCGTCAACTTCATCAGTTCACTATTCGCACCATATAAAAGCGAGCTCGCTGCTGCTGCACTCACAGCCTCGTGTGAGCAACGACAGGGGGAAGCATTTTCTCTTATGGGACACCAAAAGATTGTTCGTGATTATTTGAACCTATATACACCTTACCGCGGGCTATTACTCTATCATGGGCTTGGTAGTGGAAAAACTTGCTCTTCTATCGCCATAGCCGAAGGCATGAAGGGCGAAAGAAAAGTTATCGTTATGACACCCGCCTCACTTAGAAGGAACTATTATGAAGAGCTTAAGAAGTGCGGAGATTCGTTGTACAGAAAAAACCAACACTGGGAGTTCGTTAAGGTCACAGGAGAGAACATCGCTACCCTTTCATCGGTGTTAAACCTAAGTGTCGAATACATCAAAAGCAAAGGAGGTGCTTGGCTGGTTGATATCTCTAAACCTGCTAACTTCTCCTCCCTCGATAACGAACAGAAGAAAAGTCTAGACAAGCAACTTGACGAAATGATCAGATATAAGTATCAATTCATATCGTACAATGGTCTCTTGAAGACACATATGAAAGAACTTACAACCGGTCCAAACGGCAAGTATAACCCTTTCGACAACGCTGTTGTTATCATTGATGAAGCACATAATCTAGTTAGCATGATCGTCAACAAACTTACAAGAAGAGATGAAGACTCGACTTCTATGCAGCTATACGATCTTTTGATGAACGCAGACAATGCAAAAATCGTTCTCCTAAGTGGTACTCCTATTATCAACTATCCAAACGAAATTGGTATCCTCTTCAACATCCTTAGAGGCTATATCAAAACTTGGTTCTTCAAACTCGATATCAATACAGAGAGACGCATTACAAAAGACACTTTTACACAGATATTCAAATCTACACAGCTCGGTGGAAACGTTATGGATTACATCGACTACAATGCTTCAAACACTACCTTGACTATCACTCGCAACCCGTTCGGTTTTGTTAATAAGACGTCGAAGGGTGCGTATGATGGAGTTAGGGTTGGTGAGAGAGGAGAAATGTCAGACGATGATTTTGTAGGTCATATCACTCGCTTACTAGTCAATGAGAAACTGAAAGTAGCAAACGTACGTTATGAGAATTATAAAGCCCTCCCGGACACTCTTGATGACTTCAAAGCGAAGTTTGTAGATAGTGAGAATGAAGTTCAGAATATGGGGTTGTTTAAAAGAAGAATCATGGGTCTTGCATCTTATTTCAGAAGTGCTCAAGAGAACCTCATGCCTAGATACAGCAAGGGCGAAAACTTCCATATCGAACGCATTGATATGAGTGACTTCCAGTTTGGAGTATATGAAGAGGCACGTGTCCAGGAGAGAAAAACTGAAATGAACAACGCTAAGAAGCGCAAACGGAATGCAAATGTAAACGGGATATACGAGGACACTACCTCTACATACAGGATTTTCTCAAGAGCGTTCTGTAACTACGTGTTCCCAAGATCCGAGATCAGAAGACCACTTCCGGGAGACGATCTCGATGATCTCACCTCGCAAAACACGAAAAACCTTGCTATCACTGCAGACGAGGATATCCTGGACGCTGAGACCCCCGGTGAAAACATCGACGGTAAATACGAAGCCCAAGATTTAGTAGATGTCCAGGCAAGCAGTGACAAGTCTGACTATGACGATCGAATAGCCGACGCTCTTGCGCAACTAGAGAGTAGAAAGGAAGAGTTCTTGTCTCCCGAAGCACTAAAGACATTCAGTCCGAAGTTCCTCGCTATTCTTCAGAACATCAAAAACCCCGAACATAAGGGACTTAACCTTGTCTACAGTCAGTTTCGAACTCTTGAGGGTATCGGTATCTTCGGGCTCGTCCTCAAGGCTAACGGTTTCGCCGAGTTCAGAATAAAGCAGGTTGGCGGCAACTGGACTCTTGACATTCCACTAGAAGACATGGGCAAACCTATGTTTGCGTTGTACACTGGTACTGAGACGCCGGAGCAGAAAGAGATCGTAAGAAATATCTTCAACGGCGACTGGAGCTATATACCACCGTCACTCGAATCTCAAGTCAGACGGATTTCAGGGAACAATCTGTATGGAGAGGTAATCAAGGTATTCATGATCACTGCCTCTGGTGCAGAAGGGATCAGTCTTAAGAACACACGCTACGTCCACATAGTTGAACCTTACTGGCACCCCGTGCGCACAAATCAAGTCATCGGACGAGCACGGCGAATCTGCTCGCATCAGGAACTGCCAGAATCTCTTCGTACAGTTGATGTGTTCTTGTATCTCATGCAGTTCTCTAAGAAACAGCTTGAAAGCGAAGCCACTATCGAGTTGAGATTGAAGGACGTTAGCAAGCTGGATGCGACCCGTCCAATAACGAGTGATGAAGCTCTTTACGAAATTGCAACACTAAAAGAAGAAGTCACTGACAAGTTGCTTCATGCGGTGAAGGAAGCTTCTGTTGATTGTGCTCTTCATACTACCGCGGAAGGTCCCGAGAAGCTGCAGTGTCTCACATTCGGATCAATCGACCCCGACGCGTTTTCGTATGCTGGATCGTATACAGACGAAGACACCGACGCAGTCGCTCAACAGAACCAGAGAACAGATAAAATAAATGCGGTCGAGGTCACATTCGATGGTATCAAGTACTTCTACGACAGACGAAGTAACGCGTTATACGAGTACGAGAGCTTCAAACGCGGTCAAGCAGTACAGATAGGCACAATGAAGAAGAGGGATGGTTCTTATGAGATATCTTTTGTATAATCGACAAATGCTAGTTATGAATTGTTTATGTTTTCGTAACTAACTATTTAGAGGTCCTTCACCTCAGCGATAAGCTTGTCGATCTGTTCCAGGTTAGAGAAGGCTGCATGTGTGGCACCTTGTAGCTCGGACATAATGATATTAAGATCGCGCTTTTTTGTTTTGAAGTTGGAAAAAAGATCTATTACGTTGTTTTTGGTTGCATCACTCGTATCTGAACCCTCGGCGGGGCGGATCTCGGCATCGTTTGACCCGTCTATGGCAGGATTCGGAATTATTTCTGATTCATCATTGAACATCACCTTTCTATCTTGTGAGATCTCTTCTCCAATTTTTAGTTTGACTGGTGCAGCCCCACCGTTAGAAAGCCATTCTTCTGCGGCGGTCTGGTCATGGCTCGACATAACTCGGCTTAGTTCCGTTTCCCGTCGAGCCAAAGCCTCCGAGACAAGTTTGTCCATGTCTCCTCCTATAGGTTTATCGCGGTTCTCTTTATCACTAAAATCTATTTTCCCTGGTTTAGCTGCATGCATTAATGAGTCAAAGTCTTTCTGCCGTTCAACTACCCCTTTTCCGAACCGTTCTCTCCTTTCGTCTGAGATCTCTTGAGCAGTCACCCTATCAGGAGTTGCTACGTTTTTGGCTGGCTCGGCCGGCATACGCAGACTATCGAGCGAACTAGCAAGTTTGCTGATGACTATCTTGTTCTTCTCAATGACTGTATTGTTCATTTTATCTGTATCAGCGATTGTCGACTCAAAAATTGTTTGGACTGTGCTGAACTTGTCTGACGGTATGTTCTTGAAAAACCCAAACTCCGTCAGGAGGTTCCAAATAACGCCCTTGTTATTATTACTCGTAAAGTCACTCATATGTGTATTGAGAACGACCACTTTTTAAACCATAACATCATCAAGCTAAAGAATTATCAACCCCATATATATACCCATGACCGCGACGCAAAAAGCTAAAAAGAAGTCTAGGGGGTCGAGAAAGCGTAAGCCAAGTAAGTCAAGTAAGCCAAGATGCTCGCCTGCTTCTCCTGGCAAAGATCACGACTTCACCTGCTACACTGACGATTCGCTGACTGAGATGAGAACTCTTTGGAATGAGCGCCATCCCGACGATATAATATCCTCAGTTGATCCCGTCGACATTTGGACACATATAAGAGAACGTTTCAGCAAGGTCTGTAGAAATGAAAGATGTTGGATACGACAGAAGTCTCTGCAGAACGGTCTCAGTAGAGACGTACTTTCTTACACCTTCGCACCAACCGCGCCAATTGAGTGGAAGAAAAACCCTAGTGAGTGGCTTACTAGCACTGAACTCTCCGAACTAATGGCGCACTATGAAAGAAGGTTCCCGTCGTTTGAGTTCATAGGTCCTTCACCTATTGATTTCGATAGTCGTGATCGTGACGGAATATGCGTCTGGGAGGAATTATGTGGCTTCACTCTCAAAGACATGCTTAAACGTAAGAAGTCTAAGTTAGGTGTTATTTTCAACACTGACCCTCACACAGAGGATGGAGAACATTGGATCTCTATGTTCGTAGACACATCGCATTCTAAACCGTTTATCTTCTTCTTTGACAGCAACGGTGACTTACCACCAAAAGAGGTTTCCGCTCTTACCGAGAGAATTAAGGACCAAGGTGCTGAGATCGGACTAGATCTAGAATACCAACATAACCATCCATTCGAGCACCAGCATGGCAACAATGAGTGTGGTATGTATTGCCTTTACATGATAGTTAAGCTACTCACTCGGGAACACGACTATGAGCACTTCAAAAACAATAGAATTACCGATAAGCAAATGAACGACCTAAGGTCTATTTGGTTTGACAAGAGTCACTTTTAGATTTATTCTTTTTCTTCTTCTTTCGCTCTTTCAACCCCTTCGTCCGGTGGTGATCAGTCTTTATGTTCAGATCTTTTCTCCTCGGAGGGATAACGTCTTTTGTTACTTTGCATTTCTTTACTTCTACAAAGTCGTCTAAAGTCCCTTTATCATTCACAGGCAGGTTAGTCATGAGAAGTGCATTTGCGGATATCAAAGAGTCCTCGATAAGAGTATTCTGTTTATCGCTACTCTCGTCGATAGACTTTGGTGGATAATCCTTTTGTATAAGGTCTACTCTATCTTGTACCTTGATATAGTTGATCAAAGAATGTACATACGATTGATGCGCCCTGCGCAGTTCATCGCTGGGATATTTTCCTCTCAGCATATCCTTCATCATCGCGAACACACGCTTTCTATAGAACTTCTCTTCTTTCTTTCTCTCTTTAGCTAGGTTTGGTTCCTCCCTCTCGACCTCTTCTTGATAGACCGAGTTGGCTAAAAACATTAGCGTCACTTTATTGGTGTCAAAGTCCATTGTTAGATTAGCAAACTACAATATAAATGGTAATCTAACATTTGTTTTCTTTGCAACATTCACTCCCTCTTAACTGGACACGAGTATTGTTGCCCCAGATATCTTTCCCTACATCACATGTATTAGGATTGAAATCCGAGAACCTTTCTTCCTTGAATAGACCAGGGAACTGCTGATCCTCTTGTCTCCCTACGGCTGTGACATGATACATATCACTATCCGATGATGGAATGAAATTAGGCTGCTCACATTTTTGAAGCGCGAAGAATTGGTTCCTTAAGGTAGAGTCTACATCAACATTGCTAGCAAAACCACTCCACGGACCCTGTGAGTCACCTGGATTGAATGTAGTACCTACACTGTAATTTGGGAAAGACTGTACCTCCACGGTTGATTTTGGTCTTCTATCCACAATTGGCATCAGCGCGTACTTCGTTGAAACAGGCCTCATACTGAACTGAGGCTGCAACGGTCCAGATGGAACATTTCGCTCAGCTAACCGCTGGTTCAACTCGTTATCCTTATCGATATTACAGTAATACAAACCATTAACTACTCCATATAGCTGATCACTCATGTATATATATTCCAAACATTATTCTATGCTTGCACAAATGTTATAACTACCTAAAGCCTGTGGTCTAATAGAAGTAGACATAATGTGTGGCATACTCGCTCTTTTGAATTGCAACGCTTTAACTACACGCGGAACATCTTCTTATAGAAAAGCTATCGAAGTAGGGCAATGTAGAGGACCCGACGAAACAAAGGTGAACTGTGTACAAGACGTTGAGCTTGTATTTCATAGGCTCTCAATTAATGGGTTGGATAACGGTTCTGGACAGCCTATGAAATATAACGGCATATCATGGATATGCAATGGCGAGATCTACAATCATAAAGAACTCTGGCAGGCAATTGGTAAGACACCCTCGACAGGTAGCGATTGCGAGATTATCGGACCATTGTTTGAGGCCTTTGGTATGCAGCAGATGTTGCGTATGCTGGACGGGGTATTTAGTCTTGTCTTACATAGTTTTAATAACGATACCGAGTCTCCTGATGAGGTTTATATTGCTAGAGACCCTCTTGGTGTTCGGCCATTGTTCATGGGCAAGTGTGATTTCGCTGCGAACGGTAAACTTGCTTTCGCGTCAGAAGCGAAGGTCTTGGTTGCACTCGACTGCCTGCCAAGCACTATCCTCCCCTTCCCTCCCGGCACTTTCTACAAGTACACCAAATCATTCACTCCAAACAGTAGTTGGACGTTAGGACAAATGCCAAAGGTGTATCACAGTTTCAGTGTTTCTCCATCAACGTTGGTTGTCCCGCACGTAGATCAAAACTCTTGTTTGTCTGGAGTAGTTCCGGGCATCTATTCCTCGTTTATACAGTCGATAAAGAAGCGTGTAGCGAACACCGATAGAGAGATCGCATGTCTTCTTTCAGGAGGGCTAGATAGCAGTCTCGTTTCGGCAGTAGTGCAGTCTCTTTCATCGACTCCGATACATACATATAGTATCGGTATGCCGGGGTCACAAGACCTTGTCAACGCTAGAATCGTCGCAAATCATATTGGATCAAACCATCATGAGATAGTCATAAGCAAAGAAGAGTTCTTGAACGCTATATGCGAGGTTATTAAGTGCATAGAATCCTACGACATTACTACAGTAAGGGCTAGTGTAGGCAACTATTTGATAGGTCGTGAGATTGCAGCATCCTCCAACGCGAAAGTCATTTTCAACGGCGACGGAAGCGATGAAGTCACCGGTGGCTATATATACTTTCTTGAAGCTCCTTCCGACCTGGAGTTTGACTGCGAATGCAGGCGCCTACTTGAAGATATTCATCTTTATGACGTTCTACGTTCTGATAGGTGCATATCAGATCACGGGTTAGAGACGAGGACTCCGTTTCTCGATCGCTCATTTGTCCAGAACTATCTTGATGTACCAGCGTTTATACGCAATCCTCGTTCAAAAGATGCTGCTGACATCTGGTCAAGTGTAGAATCTATATACCGAGACACCGGAAACACTATGGTTGCAGAAGCCATACACAGACGTCCTGAAAAGCTACTGTTGCGGTACACGATTCAAACTATGAATCCTGATCTATTACCAGCCCAAGTGCTCTGGCGCGGAAAAGAGGCGTTCAGTGATGGGGTGAGTGGGAACGAGCCATGGCATGAAATAATCAAACAGAAGCTGCGTGCTCCAGCTTTCTCAGACCTATATGGCCAAGGACTAAAAGGAGAGACTCTTGAAGAAACATACTACAGAGTGCTTTTTGAAGCGCATTACCAGGAGTGTACCCATTTAATCCCATATCGGTGGATGCCGAAGTGGGTTGATACTCAAGACCCTAGTGCACGTACAATAAAGAGTTACACCGCGAGATAATTTGTTTAATGGTGGTAAAAAATTGTTAGCATATAATATACATGTTGTCATATGCTAAGAGACTAACTCAGCGCCTAAGCGACCTCGCCGGTCACAAGATAGGAAGAAGCGCGTTTATGTACTCGGTTTATAGCTCGTATTTTTTATTCATTGTGAGTTTTCTTGGATTATCAATGGTTAACCCTAGTTACTTGTTCACTCTAGAATCAGTTATGAAGACATATGTTGCGTTGTTCCTTGTTCTGAGATTCAATCCATTGACAGATACCAAGCCGTCTGAAATGGACAAACGTATCTCTTTCTCCGCAGGTCTGTTCCTTCTCTTCACAACATCTGTAGGTGTCATCGCGAGGACTTTTTTTTCGAGCGCCGTTTCCGCGTCCGAGCATCATGTCTTGCACGCTTCATCCTCTTTTTCTTAGTGTCCCTTCTTTTTGATGGGCTATCTGCGAAAAACTTATTAAGATGTGTTATTATTTGCTTGCCTACCACTACGTCGACTGCTTGCTCTTCTGGAGACTTATCGACCACCGTATGTCCATATCTGCTCATGAAAGAAACGACGTCCCTTTCGAAGTCCACCAAAGGTATGTTAAGATCACACTTATCATGATATCGCCTAGCCATATCTTTATAAGTCATGCTGAAATGATACGGCTTTACATTGATGTAGTATACATTATCGTGTTCCATCAAAGGATGATACTGATCGTCAAGAAAGCATATCTCGGTTGACTTCGGGATCTTTGTACACCTAATCAGGTCCTCCACAGACTTACCATGTGAGGTTCGATTATATTCCACGACCCTGCCCCTTACTTTGAACGCTGCGACTATTCTTGAGAAGATAGTACAACCAGCCTTGTCTTCGAAGTAGTCTGCCAGACTACGGGCCCAACTGCGTGGTCCCTGGTTGTTCGTATATATCATGACCTGATCACACTCCCCTGTTTCGAGTTTGTTCGCAAGCAGCGACAACATTCTTTTAACGCCGGGCCGCACGAACTCCGGGAAAGTATCCATCATGTCGAAGAACTCTTCTTTGCTGCCGGGACCACATATACTGCACACTGCATCCCAGAACATTCCTATTTCAGCAAAGCTACCTAGAGTCTCATCCAAGTCAAATACGACGATCTTATGTGGTTTAGTCATAGATTGTAGAGAGAATATATTTGACCCAGTTAAAATAATGTAGACGATGAATGCTGCTATACATAAGATGACAATGATAAATATCGCAGTCAATATCTCCATGTGTAGTGCCACCGCAAAAAAATGTCTCCATTATATACGCGTACAATGGAGACAATGTCTGACACAGATTACAAAGCAGTATTGCGTTTTTACGACATAAAAGAAACATCGCTATCACCTTCGCAACGGAAGACCAAGGCTGAAGAACTGCTGGCCACAAAATTGTGCAGATGCATCAAAAAAGTAGAAGCGAGGGTCAGCGACAGATCACAATCGTTTGCAGTGTGTTCTGATTCTGTACTTAGCAAGAAGGGTCTTACCATGTCACGAGTAAGTTGCTCAAAAACACCTCTTCTGTCTGGTCTCAAACCAAAGAAAAGTCGCAGAAGACGACACACTACTTCTCGAGGAAAGAAAGCGCGGACAGCAAAACGGATTCCTGGTCACTGAGCTTCTGAAACACAAGATTCTCTTGCAGCTTGATTGAGAACATTCGATGCATATTGTTTCGACACGTAACTACAATACCCTCGTCGCAAACTTTCATCTCGACGACAACGCCTCCATTAGTCAATCTGATGTTCTCTGGGTCTTTCAACGGGATCCATCTGATATAGCTACCGTATTTCAGTTCTGGTAATTCATCAATGAACCGATAATTTTTTAGTTTAGAATGCATCTTCTTGAGATCACTAGTTGGTAAATGTAGCCTTTGTAAGACATTGTTTTTAGAGGCGCTTATTTTTTCAAACGTCAGACCAATCATTGTTTCATTATCTTCATTGTCTAGAGCAGACAGAAGACGATCGATATCTAGGTCGCCCATTTGTATAGTATCACCCAGTATATTTTTAAGTGTGTGGTACTATTCTTAGTCATTCTTTTTTGGGATTGTGTTACCTCCCTCTTCTAGCAACTTCTCAAACGCATCACTGCGTATAGCGATGGACGGTAAATGTTTCCCAGTCAATATATCGAGAAGACCTACTTGTAACTCCTCTTTTCGCCGTCCGATGTAAGCTGTATTATAACACCATTCACTCTCGAGACCGATGGCTTTGAAAGAACATTTTATCGCCTTTCCAGTCAATGTTATCTTGTTGTGAGAAATCATTTGTTTTATCTCGTCTGACGATTTGTCTGATGCCAGTGCTACCTCTTCAATGACACCTTCTAAGTCTGGACACTGCATACAATGAGGCAGTTTACATTGTTCCATGCTTATAGTTCCACACAGTATATATTTAAGTGTAGTGTCATACCTTATTCGTGATTCTCTAGCAAGACATCCTCTGACTTGAGGCCGGTTTCCTCCTCTTCAATTGTTACACTATTCGCTTCTACATGGCGATGGTCTTCATCGATAGTGTTGTATGTTTTTGGTCCGGTCAAGTAAGCACTGAACGCACGTTCGTCTTCAACTGCTGATTTAGACATTGTCTTGGCACTGAAAAGCTTCATGAAAACAAGCAGAACATAGCTCAGAAGGGGCGTAAGAGTAGCAGCCCCTGCCCATCGGTCTGAAATGTCGGCTAAACTGACGCACACATTTAAAGCCTGTGCACCCAAGCAGATGTCTGTCACTCTCTTATACAGCAAGTTTAGATCACCCATCTCTTTCTTTATGATAGGGTATTTCTCAATTTCGTCGTCAAGAAACTCATTCGGTTTCTCAGGATCGATATCGAGATACTTAATACACCAGTTTTCTCTCCTCAACTCCACCGTATAGAAAGCTAAGAACGTTAGAAAACTGAACGCATTGAAGCCAAGAGCTACTCTGTGTAGACTGTCTTCGTCGTTGATGTTCTGTGTCAGCGTACATACGCCTTCCTCACAGGACCGAGGTACAAACACGGTGAGAAACGCACCCATGATTATCTTGTAGAACTCGAGCACGAACGCTGCTCCAGTCTTAATGCGTTGTTGGTTGTCAACATCGATTCGCATAGTTATAATATCTGTAAACACTATTCTTTTCCAGTAACCCCAAAAATTGTACGTGACTCATACATTGTTATCTCCCTCATTATGGTTGGATGCATGTGTTGAACTTTCATCGTCGCCTTCCTCCTGAATAGGGGATAGCTGGCCTCTGACTGTACCAACATCATTGGCGGCAACCTTAGCAGCGGCAACGTTCCTATCTTGTTCGGCGATGAGATATTCCAGTCTCATGACTTCTTCGGGTGTCGTAGTACCCAGAAACCTCTCACGTCGGGCAAGCTCGGCGTCAACCTCATCCAACGCTTCACTGCCCACGACCTCAGGTATATTATAAATGTCGTCTATATAGAACTTCGATCGGAGGATATCATCTCTATTATTTCGATCGAGGATCTCATTGTATATGTAATCTTCCCTCCATCTATCGGGGAGCTCTTGTGTGCCGTCATACAGAGCCGACTGCGTTCTTGGAGCGGCTCGCGTAATTTCTATAGCTTTATTACGTACTAATGGACTGGGGGAAGCAGATGGTGCACACCTTCCCATTGCCCCGAATAACTCACTCTTATTTATCTTCGAAACTTGAGCGATGGTTTTTTTCACAGGTTTGAAGTTCTCATTACGCTTAGTGTCTAGTTCTTTCTTCGACATGTCTTGTTCGAACGATTCTTTGTCTAACTCCAGTTTTGCATTTTTGTAGGATAGCGATGCCTTTCTTGCTCGTAGGACGAGCTTACGTGACTCTTGACTGTCCATTATTTTGTCAAACGTATTGACAAGAACCTGTTTCTTTTGGATTAGTTGTTTTAGAGAGTTATACATTTCGTCTCTTTCATTCTCCCAGGCGACCATCGCGGGTGTTCCGTCTTTCGTCAAGCCGTTTGGTGATGCCCATATTTCCCTGGAGCATAATGTGTTCAATCTATCTTCCCTTGTTCCTAATTCTCCCATTATCTCCGCACACTGATGTCGCAGATTATTCATGCTCTCCTTTTGCTCGTCGAGCTTGTAATACTTGGCAATGGCCAATGATAATGCCGTCCAAGATGACACACATAGAGAGATAAACTGCGTTGTTGAGTCACTTATCTTGAATATGCCACTGGAGGCTTGGACAAATGTAGAACCGGCGGATAAGACAATTATAAGAATCTGTATCCAATCTACCATTTGTGCATACTTCGCGTATCTATGATCTATCACTTCTATCCTTTCTCTGAACTCTTGTTTCTCTTCTTTATGGAAGTCACGGTAATGTTTTATGTGAAGCAAGCACTGAACGTACATTGGATTCGACGACACACTGCTTAGCATATCCTCGCTTATCATCTCGAGGACATCGTTTCTACTCATCGGTAATATCTGTATACTCTCCATATAAAACAACACCAGCATTAGTCAGTAATTCCACATCGCTAGATGTCACCAAACCATCACTTTCTATCCTTGCGAAAGCAAGATCTTCAAATATGAAGTCCGATGGACTGTCTGTAGCGCCCGACCAAGTTGGTATCATCAGTTCTACATACCTCGGGACGACTACAAACGCAGATTGTGATATCAATATATCATATGCAGCGTGGCTGACGGTCGGGACGTTATGTTTATTGTTGAGAACGCTTTGAGCACATTCTCGCGACAATACGATCGCACCACCAATTGCGTAGTTAACACGCATATCTGTTTCACCCATGACACCTGCAACTACGTTGTTGTCTCCAAAACCGCTTACTAGTCGTATAAGGCTCTCGATGTTAACGAATGTATTTACCTCTAGTATACAGTAAAAGTCACTGTCATGTGTTTCTGTTATTGAGTCGAGTCCGAACACTAATGACCAATAACTGGATCTGCTTTCAGACATTAACACGTTGACACATCCATTCAAGTGTGACCATAATCTCGCAGGCGAATGTGTAACTACAACTAACTCAACACCATTGCGGTCGCATGCTGGCTGGATGAACTTCCGCCAGTAATGTTCGAATAGAGATTTGTCGCTTAAGTTTTCGAAGTCGATAATTACTAGTAATGATAACGATCTGGTCGTCATTACTCAGTGTGGATATTAAAACGATTTGCATTCCAGATAACTAGGCGATCGCCACCTGTTTCAGAAGACTGTCTACTCTCGACCCGATTGGTATATCTTTTGCTGTCAGTTTGCCATCTATGATTTGAAGTTGAATTGCAGGACGAGAATGCATACCAAGAAGTTCTGCGGAGTCGCCACTTACGTGCAACATAGAACCTTCTCTGATCCCAAGAACGAAACTTGGTTTGCCGTTAGCGAATGTACGGTTCTCCTGTAGATACTCGCATAGTCTGAGACGCCTAGCTTCTCCGCCGAAGCCGTGGCCAGGTGTATAATCGTTGAAATGAACATTCAGCTGGAAAGGAATCACACCTAGTGTGTCACACCCATCGATGCAACAATTTGGCATATCGTTTGTAGTCTGCATTGTTGGACAAGTTGCGTTTGTACCTGCGGAAGCACCAATGTATGGCATTCCTGCGTCGATCTTAGATCGTAGAGCTCTTGCCACACCTGGTTGATGTAGAGCTCTTGTTAACCAGAATGTGTTCCCTCCACACATATAAACGGCCTGTGCGTTTTGGATATCTTCAATCTGTTTCTCGACAGAGGCCGAAGAATCCATAAGTTTACATGACACACCGACTGACTTAAATGCAGGAGCGACTGAGCTTTTATACATCTCTGTAGCCGCACCTGTGTCGACACCGTCTCTCATGTTAGGCCATGCGTAGGGAATGAACAGTATCTCAGAGACGTTATGGGGCTCTAAAAACTTTTTGAGACTTGGACGACCGTAGCCTAGATGATCACCAGTGAGTTTCATCGTTGAATTAGAGTAAAGTAGTAAGTTCCTATTCTTGCTAGGAGGGAGTCTTAGAGTAGAGTAGAACACGTAACGGTTCAGTAGATACTCGACCACGTAGTAATATCTGTCTACCACAAAATACAGCCCAAGTGCGGCCAGAATCCACATGATTACTATATACGCCTTCGCAAGCATGTCTTTCATCTTTGTTTAGCAGGAGACTTTTTTTTGAAGAATACTATCCTTTTATGAAAACATTCGATCTACGAGCAAACCGCACGGACAATCCCTACAAAGACGGTTTGGTTATGGTGATCGACAAACAAACTCAAACAAACTAATTACCACTAGAAGTCGTTTAGTGTTCCGTCTTGTTCGGGGGTGATGTCATACTATGTGAGTCCACATATGAACGTGTCCAGATATAAGAACCATTTCGTGGAATCCTTCAAGGTCGTCCCTGATATTGGCGAGATAGTCCCTTATGTAAGGTTCTCCTGACTCCATGATGGTCGATGGTTTATACTCTGGGGCGATGTCTACTATTACGACTCTGTCAGAAGCAATCTTCTTGGCATGATAGATTATTCGCTTTCTTGAGAACTGTGGCACTTCGTGGAAGAGAAACATTACAGTAACGACATTGTAGGTCTTCTCAGTTTCATAGAACTCCGCATTTCCCGACGCGAACTTTTTGTCTGGGAAAATCTTGGTTGCAACACCTAGCATTTCGTCGCTCAAGTCAACCCCGATAGAACCTGGTGTGCCGGCAGTAGAGAATCCGGTTCCACATCCTAGATCTAGGATACTAACCTGATCCCCTTGCATCGCGATGACCTTGGCCCGAATGTCTTCTCCATAGACCACTTTATCGATAGTCTTGGTGAATATAGGAGCGATATATGCGTGTATCTTGCCTAGCGGCCCATGATTACCAAGAGAGTGAATGCGAGGATCAAAAGCGTAGTTAAGTGGGTTCCATGCAGTAACCGTGATTACAGCGAGCGCCACAGGAAGGAGTAGGTACATGAATGTCATTTAGTTACCTATACGGTTTCCTTTATATTTCTTGTCAGCAGCAATAATGCTGCATCGTCTGTGTCGCCCACATACACTTACATACTTCTAGCACTAATGCATACATATAACATATCTTGTCTGTAGGAGCGTCTAAGTAAATAGGATTTTTTTCGTTATTTTCCATTCTCATTTTGGATTTCAAGAATTGGACATTGTTTTTTCCATTTGGAGGGAAGAGTTATAGGTGTAAAATAGTGAAAAAATCACTTGAGAGCATAATGCAGCGAAACAAAGAAACAACATTCAAAGTTTGACTGCATAACGAAAAATGAGTTTATTTGACCTGCATATTTTCGGTTGCCATTATAATGCATATTAAGCAACAAAAACATGCAGTAGAAAGTGATGCAAAATATCGGTGCGACAATTGTGACTATGAATGCAGTAGAAAGTTCTTGTGGGAGCAACACATTTCCACACGTAAACACAGAAAACGGACTTTGGCAACGGAAAAGCAACCAAAATATGCAGATATAGAGGCAGCCCATGTATGTGAATCATGTGGGCGTAAGTATAAACAGAGATCGGGGTTGTGGCGACATAGGAAGAAATGTACTGCAACGTCGTCTTGTAGTGAGAATAATGTCGTTGTAGCTATTGAGGATAACGACTGGAAATCTGTTATCACAACAATGGTGAAGAGTCTAGAGTCGGATGCTGTCGCGAACAGAGAACTAATGACTCATATCATACAGGAGCAAAGCAAGATAATTAAGGATATGGTTCCAAGGATGGGAGACACTACTAACAGTGTTAACATCAACGTATTTCTTAACGAAAGGTGTAGTGGCGCACTTAACATGTCTGAGTTTATTGACTCTCTACAAATCCAGTTAGAAGATTTAGATTTCGCGAAATCCAACGGGCTAGTAGAGGGCATAAGTACGGTTTTCGTGTCTAGACTTAAACAACTAGATGCTTTCAAAAGGCCTATTCACTGCACTGATGCTAAGAGAGAAGTGCTCTACATAAAAGATAACGACGAATGGGAAAAAGACGTTACTAAAGAGAAATTACGCGGCGTTATCGGAGAACTGGCAGTCAAACATCGACAGGCGATCAGCGAGTGGGAGGTTCAACATCCCGACTGGAGTAAAAGTGAAAGCGGCCGTGATGACTACATTAGTCTTGTTGCATCAGTCATGAGAGATGTCAATGAATGCAGAAACGAGAACAAGATAATCCGGTGCATCGCCAAAGAAACCATAATACCTGATACAGTTACTGATTAAAGTTGACACCAAAATTGAATCTTTATTTTACACAGGGCGTGCATGGCAAACAGGAATGATTCATCGTCAGATTAATGTACCTTTGCTCTCTACTACGGGGCCGCTATACACAAGGGAACGTAAAATATTAGCATCAACACTGCTGGTCTTGGCTTTGATAGGTGTGACCTGTGGGGGTGTGATATTGTCCGAGACTAAGACTAGTGACAAGGTATGTGTTATGTGGGCATTACCAGGAAGCATTTCAGCGGTGCTACTAAGCACATCTTGCGTTATATGGATAGTATGGCCTTTCAACGGTCCACTTTTACGGAGGTTGTGGGCTGACGTTATCTTATACTTAGGAGTTGCATCTTATGCGGTCTCAATTATGGCGGTATCTGAGGAATGTAGCGAAAACGAGGACCTAAAGTATGGTCTCGTTGTCTGGGTCGCGATCGGCACATTTGGGTTACTAGCGGCAGCTGTTTGGTCACTCATTAGACTTTTCAAGTATCTAGTTGCACCTTGGGGAATCAGATTCGACGAGGATGCTCAAGAGATGAGTGGTGCGACATATGTCGACGAACCTTGAGTCAAAGTAATAGATAAAGAATAGCAATTACTTTGTTTTTTACCATGAAGAGAATGAACCACCTCCTAGAGCCATGTTAGCGGCCATAGGTCCCTGGTCCATATACATTGCGTCACCACCTGGTGCAGAGGCGCCGGGCATAGGTGTCGTGTTTTGTTGATACATCTGGTTGAAATCAGGGGACGGCTGCTGTCCAACACTGGGCATGCCTGTGCCGCCAGGCATTGATGGTAGAAGTTGCGAGTGATCCATGTAGTCAGCCTGACTTGGCTGGTGTTGACCGGCTAAAGGCTGAGAGACGTTGACTTTGTTCCCACCCTGTTTGACAGGTACGGCGTCGTCGGAATGTCCGTGATAGGCGTCCATAACTCTCTCTATGAGGATGTTGATTTTAGCACCAAGCTTTGTCTGCATCGTGAGCAAGATGACTAAGAAAGGCATCAGGAAACTTGTTGCATCAAGACCGACATACTCTGTATCGCTATATGTAGGTACGAAGCGGATCGCTTTATCAGAGAACCAGATAGCCATGAAGATGAATGCAATCTGGGCGATACATTCGAACGTTACTTCGATTGATCCCTTCGAATCATCCTCCTCTGGCACGAAATGTTTGACTGCCTTAAGAATTAACATGGCGGGAATGACCGCCATAAATCCATACTGCAACATATTCAACATTTTGGACTTGTTCTCTTCGTCGAAGTTGAAGACATACTTGAAGAAGCCTAGACTCTCTTTCGTAGACTTTGCAATATCAGAGGGTGTATCCATATGTGATATGAAAAGATATTAAAATAAGAATCAGCATTATCTCATAACATGCTGCGTAATATCACAACAAGGGCTCTTGCCGGAAGACATGAGGAATATCAGTATCTGGATTTGATTGGAGATATCATTTCTGACGGCGAGTTGATTGAAGGTAGGAACGGTGGAGTGAAGACGGTGATAGGTTGCGCGATGTGTTTCTCGCTTGCAGATAAGACCCTTCCTATTCTTACTACTAAGAAAACTGCATGGAAAACGTGTTTGCGAGAACTACTCTGGTTCATCGATGGATCAACTGACAACAGGGAACTGCTGAAACAAAAGGTTCGGATATGGGAGGGTAATGGATCTAGGGAGTTTCTTGATAGCAGAGGGTTAAGTCATTTAGACGAAAACGACCTTGGTCCAGTCTACGGTCATCAATGGCGACATTTCAATGCTAAATACATATCATTTAATGAGTCGTACAAAGGTGAAGGTGTGGATCAACTGCAAGGTATTGTAGACATGTTAAGCAATCCAGAGACAAGAACGTCTAGAAGAATACTGATGTCTGCGTGGAATCCTTGTCAGCTGGATGAGATGGCTCTTCCGCCATGTCATGTTCTCTGCCAGTTTAATGTGGTAGGCAACAAGCTATATTGCTCGCTGTACCAGCGCAGCGGAGATGTTGGACTGGGAGTACCGTTCAATATAGCGTCATACAGCTTCCTTACGCACCTACTAGCGGAGCACTGTGGCCTAGAAGCACATGAGTTTCATTATTATGTCGAGAACTGTCACATCTACGACGATCATTTAGAGGCATTGAGACAACAGATTGACATTAAGCCAAAACCATTTCCTAAGTTTAAGCTAAATTGCGAGATAAAGCAGAATATAGACGACTATTTGTCTAGTGATATTGACATCATTGGTTACGAGCATGCACCGGCTATAAAGATGGAGATGCGTAAATAGTTTAGAGATATTGTCAGTAATGATGATATAGATATGAGTGGAGCAGCAGGACTTTCAGCAGCAAGACGACGTAGAGCAGGATCCGCACAGATTGCAGGACCGACGCCTACTAATACATCAACTAGACAAAGATCGAGCGCGCAGACGACGTCATCAGCTACATCGAGCGGTGCCCCACACCCAATGCAGATATTACAGGACCACGAGATGAGACTTAGGGAAATTGAGCCGAAGTTAGAAGAACTGTTCACTGGTGGCAATACGGGTGCGCCACATATCCCTATACCTGTTCAGACAAAAATGCCTGATCTCTCTACGATATTTGATCGCCTTGCAAGCATTGAAGCTAAGGTCGGAGATGCGGATACCGAGACAATCAGATCGACTCTGATGAAGGTGCAGACTTTCGCAATCGAGACGAATACCGCTGTTCTTCGGTTGCAGCAAGAAATTGAGAACATCAAGTCTACCATTCAGACTCAAGTAAACGAGGATAGCTCTGTTGAGAACGCTGTTGAGGATAAACATGACAACAATCAGATCCAGACAGCAAACGTTACTTTAGAGATCGTCAATGAGGATGATCAGGAAGAGGAAGAGGAAGAAGATGCTTAAATGCGCATAATAACAAAGAAAATTGATACAAAGAACTTTTATTAAGACTCTGTATCAACAACAATGCGCATCTTGATTAGTGACCCAAAACACGCGAATGCTCTGGCAACAATATTCTGTAACCTAAAGCAGTTCAGTTCAGTAATAACTATGCATGTAAGCGAAGACGGTGTCTACATCCAGGGCATGGATACCAGCCAGGTGTGTTTATTTGAATGTAAGGTGGCAAGTGAATGGTTTGACACATTTGAAATGGGGGATGACGACAAACTATCTCTATCTCTTGCTACAAGCATAACCGCGAAGGTTATGGCAGCAAGAGCGGCTACCCAAATCGTCACGATGGAAGCCGAAGCAGGATGCGACAAACTGTCATTGAGTTTTACTGGATGCAGTGACGTATACGATAAGTATTTCGAGTTACCACTTATGGACTCTGAAACGGACCTGATGAATGTGCCTGATAAAGAGAGTGATGTTGATTTGGCTCTTCCATCGAAGAGCTTTGGTGAACTGGTAAACCAATTCGAGATGTTTGCAGATACCCTAACACTGAAGTTTACTGAAGAAAAGATTACAATGCGAGCTTCGGGAGCAGAGGGAAGCATGGAGACAAGTATACATCTCGATGACGTTAGCGAGTACGCTATAGGAGAAGGTTCACAGTTGGAACAAAGCTTCTCATTGCGGTATATAAAAATGATGGCTTCCTTTGGGAAATTGGCAAATGAGACACAGATGGAGTTCAGTGCAGAAAGCCCACTAATTATTAGATACAGTTTGACAGATGGAGCGGAAGATGACAGCAGTTACGTGAGGTTCTACTTAGCCCCCAAGATATCTGATGAATGAATGGAGGGTCGTTTAGAACTTAGAAACAAAAGATAGGATAATCATATTGGACAAATGAAGGCAATTCTTAGCTTACTTATTTTTTGTTTGGTTCTATTCGTATACTTACATGTATATTTCCATTTGAAAACAAGCGATGATCTGGAGGTATACGAGATAGAGCAGCCGTCTAAAGACAAGTTGGAAGAGGTATGTGATATACGACAGCCGGTAATATTCGAATACCCAATTGAACGTATGCTAGAGTCTTGCACACGCGATGCAACAGGTCAAACGTATGGTGCATTCGATGTCAAGATTCGCGACGTTTCTAGAGATTTAGCTGACGATGAGGAGATTTATATACCCCTATCGCTCAGCAGCTCTATCGCTGCATTGAAAGAGGATACCGACAGTAAGTATCTTGTAGAAAACAACAGAGAGTTCCTTGAAGAAACAGCGCTGATTAAGGCATTTAAGTACAACGACGCATTTATTCGTCCGTATATGGTATCGTCATGTATGTACGATATAATGATGGGGTCGAATGGCGTAAGAACACCTTTCAGGTATCACGTCGAGTATAGGAACTACTATTTGGTTACTGAAGGTTCTGTAACCATTAAGATGGCGCCACCGAAAAGTACACGATATCTTTACTCTGCGACTGACTACGAAAACTTCGAGTTCAGATCACCGATCGATCCATGGAATGTGCAGCAACAGTATAAGCCTGACTTCGATAAGATCAAATGTCTAGAGGTTACTGTTGACGCGGGGAAGATGATATACGTACCAGCATACTGGTGGTATTCTATGAAGTTTGAAGATAATACAACGCTTTGCAATTTCAGGTATCGCACTTACATGAATACAATAGCTATACTACCTAAGCTGGCTATGCGTGTGCTTCAAACCCAGAACGTCAAAAGAAGAGTTGTGAAGTCGGTATCTGCAGATGAATGCGAAACTAATCCAGAACATCAACAAGAGACGATAGATAAGGAAGAAAATTGATAAGACAACTCAATATGTAGGTGTATAATAAAAGTACATATGGAGTTCCAACCGTTAGACCGTTACTATAGCAACTATGTCTGGAAAGGAGATGGTGATCCGCCTACGATCGATCCAGTCGCCAGTAAACTGCTAGTCGGAGACATGGTATTCAATAACGGAATAGCATTGACCTCGGAATGGCGAAACAAGACGATTGCAGGCATACTACAATATTCCGGCAGCACATTCGGTAGGCTCAAAGACAAACTTGTTTACAAGTGTATACCTAACAATAGATCTCTGCCGACATTCCTCGTCCCGTTTGCCGAGAAGTCGCAGATGCTGTCGAAGAATAAAGTTGATCACTTCGTACAGTTCAAGTTTGACAAATGGGACGGAAAACATCCAACTGGTATATTGACTCATACATTAGGAAGCGTCAACGACCTAGATGTCTATACTGAGTACCAACTGATATGTCGCAATGCAAGTCATCCTATTCAGAAGTTCACAAGACAGGCATTCAATGCAGTTAGGAAGATAGGAAAAGAATCTGACTCGTTCGCTGACAAGCTTACAAAACAGTGGCCGTCGATCGAAGATAGGACGGATGAGAGGGTCATATCTATCGACCCAGATGGATGCGTTGACATCGATGATGCATTTAGTGTTACTGATGATAGGATGTCGGTTTACATTGCTAATGTTCCAGTGGTAATGGAGTACCTTGGGATCTGGGATGACTATGCAGAGCGTGTCACGACAATCTATTTGCCAGACAGAAAACGGCCAATGTTACCTGCTATCCTTTCAGAAGAGTTATGTAGCTTGCGTGAAGGCAGAAAAAGAGCCGCGATTCACATGGACATAGATCTGAACTCGGGAAACACGACTATGGGCTGTTCTATTATATCGAACAATCGTGCGTATGCGTACGAATCAACCGAATTACAGGACGATACAACGTATCAGGCGGCTAAGCGCTACGTCACAGATTGGAACTCGCAAACTACGTATGTCCATGAGGCAATAGACAGCCATACACTTATCCAGTACCTTATGGTAAGGATGAATCATATGGTAGGTAAAGAGTTAATGTGTAGAGGAGGAATATTCCGATCTTACAAAGGGAACTCTACCTCTACCGAGAATGTCTCAGACACGCGACTTGCTAGTTTCCTGAAGTACTGGGGATCTAAGAGCGGTAGTTACACGTTGGATACCACAGATGTCAAGCACGATGCCATGCCTTCTACAGTTACTGTTTACTGTCACTCTACTTCGCCTATAAGAAGGTTGGTTGACCTAATCAATTGCACAATGCTTGTTGAAAACTGTAGTGTGTCTTTACCGGGGTCTCGTAGTTTCGTCGAACTTTGGAAGTCGAGGATCGATTATATTAATGACCAAGGTGTCGCGGTGCGAAGAGTCCAGAACGAGGTCGCTGCGCTCCATTATTGTGAGTCAGTTGACGATACATGTAGAAAACACGATGGTTTCGTAATCGAGAATAAGCAGCTAAAAGACAGCTGGGACAACCTGGTCTACATGCCCGGACCAGGTATAATCTCCTGCTGTAAAAGTGACGTATCGTTGCCTATCAATCAGTGCTTGCAGTTCGACATATACACATTCTCTGATGACACAACACTTAGGAAGAAGGTAAGGTTAGCGCTTGTTGAATAGAAACACTGAGAACCACAACTATGTTTTTAATAAGGATGTATATTATAATGCCAAGAATAGGTTGTATGTATGCAGGATCAAGTGGCTCTAGCCATGGATGCAATAAAAACAGTCCAGGAAATGGAAATGGGAAGTGGCAGGGTTTGGCGCCTATCACCAATATGAGATCAAGTCTTATCCCCTATACTAGAGCTCGTGCCGGAGGCGAAAACAGAGATTATGTTTTCTGCGTGAACCAGCTTGCGGGAGGTGTAGGAAAACGTTCGGGTCAATTTGTCCCAGGAGCGGGCGGTGGTGTTAAAGATTGTACTCCAACTAACCGGGTAGATCCCGCAGTATTGGAATCGGTGGGGATCTTACAAGCGTTTGCTGCTGCTCAAGGCCTCATATTCGCCTTAAGAGGAGTAGAAGAGACAATAAATGCGGATATTGATGAGTTGAGTACTACATCATTCCATCCCTTTGACCACTACCTTGTTCAAGATGCGCTTCAGTTTGAAAAAGAATATAAACTACAAGCAGATGTGAGAAAGGCAATCAAGATAATAAATGAATTGAAAATAGAACTGGGTGTGTTGAGTAGCGCAGATAAGCAAATCCATGAAGCAACGATGGTCTCTCAATTGGACGCCATTGCACTTGCAGATAAAGGATTTGGATTTGAGATGCCAGAGGTCTTTGGTGTCCACGCCACCCCTGTCAACCTCTATGGAACAAAGTATACTGACCGAATACCAATTCTTGCTGTATTTGCAGGAGGTTACGCGGCTAACTGCTCCAATGTTCCCAAAGCGTTCTTAGCTGCCTTCCCATACGTGGAGAACCCCCCCTACCAAGTGTTAGGGGTAGTTAGCGAGAATCTTTTCAATGTTGCTCCTGGTCCCAACCTAACGGATATCATCAAAAATGGATCTCTCAAAGCTTTTTATGAGCGGAATCCGACCAGCAACCCCTTCCCTTGGGTTAATAGTTATGCGAACTTGGATACAGCGACCAATGCCGTCATGAAGATGTACAAGGATACCTACACTGGCAATCAATCTATGACACTAACTGTTGCCGGCACATTGTTAGTAGTGCCTTCGACGTACAGTTACATCAATGAAGATAAAAACTATGGTGCTACTCCTCTTGACTTTCAAGCATATCTTGATACCGCACCAGGTCTGGAAGTTAGAACTGGCCTTGGATCAGGCATTGATCCACCGCTTACTCCTTACAGACAAATATTTAACCAGACTAATGATGGAGCATATGATCTTGTGAAACATTCAGATGCATTCAAGAAAAACGTCATTGGAAGCACCGAACAAATAAATGACCCAAATGGTCTTGAAGATAATGTTATAGTACGACGTGCCTTCGACTACGCCAGTGGCTATTCCGGAGATGATGCATTCCAACAGCTTAGTGGTCTCAAAGACGCGAAAACTCTACTTATATTCAATGCATTAGTTGGTACGAATATTGTCGCAAAAGATAATGGTAGTTATTTTGTGGCCGAGAAAGCGATCAGTCCTCTCCCTCCGATTGGAACGCTGAGTTGCAAGCAAGGCTCATGAAAAAATAGCATAGTGAAATACTTGTTCAATATGCTAAACCAGAGAGTTTATCAATTTATTTGCCTAATTTGCTCAGCTTACAAGGTCCATTGTATATAAGCTTGCTACCTACAAAGAACCATTTATGTTTCTTGAGTTTTTCTTCATCACAATCAGAATCCGAGTTAGACTCTGAACCACTTGAATGGCATCTCTCTTCTTGACTCCATTTGACGACACTCCTATAGAATCCATCGAAGTCGTCGCGATGAACACCATTGATATTTGTCTTTCTTGTTAGTCTGTTACCATCTATTTCGACCCACCGAGATGCGATATCTCCGGCTCTTTCCAATTCTAGACCATACGTATCCCCATTCACATATTCTTCCACTGTATCACCTACAATAAGTGGAATGTCTTCGTCGTGTAGTTCGACTAGTGACGAAGCCTTATTGTAAATAGTGATGAGGTTAACGGTTATTACCTGCCCATCTTGACCAGTCTTTCTATTCCATGTTTGCTGTTCCTCCATAGCTCCATCAGTTGTCGACAGTCGGTATAGGCACCTATTTTCTGACATTGTATTTGAGATGCAGAAAAAAGTATGAGATTTTTAGAATCAATTTTGTAGTACCAGCAATCTATATGTAAAGAGATCCATTTGTGACGACATATTTCATTACGAGCTCGGGCACTCTAGCTAGCCTCCATGCAAGCGGGGTGTCGTTGTTTATCTGTGCAACATTTCCCAGTTCGCTACAGACATTGGCTACTTTCAACATGCTTTTCACAAAGTCTCCCAATGAGATACCTTTCTCCTCGTGCAGTTTCTGAATAATTTTTTTACAGCTCGCCTCTGTGTCTGCGTGATCGCACCACGACAGAGTTGCTTCCATTAGGTCGAATGTAATGTCCGCTGTTTCGCCCGTGTTTGTATGGACGGAAACCTCCCTCTGTATGTAGTGTTGACATCGTTCGCGATATAGTAGTGCTGCTCTGTCTAAGTGCGCAATGCCAGTCGATGGTATCAATGTCTCGTTTTCTTCGCTGCATCTAACATTTGCGAATATGGACGCGAATGCGGCTAAGTGTGAAGAGGTGAAATCAGAGAACCCTCCAGTTGACATGACTATATCCGCAGTAGCAAGAGGGTGGCATTCCTGTATCTGACTAGCGACGGTGCCTTTACGTGTAAGGATAAGGCGGTCGCCGTTTTTTACGAAACAGTCGTTATGGAGTATAGAGACAATCTTCTCTATTTCACCCGCAAGATATGAAGAAGCCCCATGTTTGTGTGACTCAAGTTTCTGGACTTCTTCTGTCGCGTTTTCAAGTCTTTTCCTCGCATCTAAATCTTTCTGAAGATGCTTATGCTCTTGCATGAGCATGTCCATATCGCGTCTAACTTTCTTTTGTTTCTTACCTTTGCTTGATTCCAGATCGCGGGAAAGAGCTAGATACTGATCGATGGTATCCCTTGGTGTGAATGTGTGTGATGAAATGGAGTTTTCGATAGTTTGGAGCTTGCTTGTGGCCTCTACGATTGCAGCGTCATAGTGTTTGACTTCGCCCGCGATTTCTCTACTGACTAGACTCTGATCGACGAAGTCTTGGACTTTCGAGAAGTCACTTGCTCCTGTTGCCATAACACTGAGAGCTAGACCGTAAGAGATTTTGAACTTTGAAACGAGTGTCTGTGGATTGCCACATAAGATCGACTTGTATTCTGAGTCAGTACCAGCGTCGAAGAGATTGCTGCAATGTATCACATGTCCTACTGTATCTAATCCTCGGCGACCGGCTCTACCTGCCATTTGGGTGTATTCGTGTGGCAATAGCGGACGTTTGCCTTTTCCGTCGAACTTTTGAAGCTCTGTGAATATCACGGTTTTTGTCGGCATGTTGATGCCTACTGCGAACGTCTCGGTTGCAAAGAGAAGTCTTACGAAACCGCGCTCGAATAGAAGTTCAACCATTTCGCGAATCACCGGGAGTATGCCAGCATGGTGAACCGCGATGCCTTTCTGGAGAAGCTCGATCATACTTATATATTCAGGCAACTGAAGGTACTCATTTACGTTAGGGAACTTGCTTGCGATGATTTTCCTGCATTCTTTCTCTACAATAGAGCTATGAACCTCGCCTTCTTCGTATAGTGATATCTCTATGGACTTTGCTGCGAGTTCGACTTGTTTTCTTGAGAAGATGAAGCAGAGTGCAGGAAGCATACCGTTTTCCTTAAGATGTCTAACTAGTCCGTTAAGCACATATGAGCGATGCACTTTAACACGATTATCCCACATGATTTTTCTTGCATCCTTCACTTTTTTGTAGGAATCGGTTTCGAAAGAGCCTTTACTGGTCTTTATAACAAGCTGTCTGTTTCCTACTGCAGCTAATTGACTAGCTTCAACTTTGGTTACCTTCTTTTTTGCTCCTTGTGGAACAGATAGCCACATATAGTGTGTTAGGGGGACAACGCGATGGTATGTAGGAGCAAGAATCATTTGTTTTGGAGGGGTGTTTTCTTTCACAGCTTGTTTGTGTTTTTCTTCTTCTATCCATTTTGCGAACTTTTCAGGCGAATCAATTGTGGCTGAAAGCATGAGCATCTGTACACTAGCCGGAAGTAATAATATGCTTTGTTCCCATACCCCACCTCGGTCTGCATCATTGATGTAGTGCACTTCGTCGAAGACGACACCACCTAACTCTCTGTCGATATCCATGTCGAATGATAATGGCATATTTGTGAATCGAGAAGTCTGTCCGACTCTTTTATTGAACAGTGTGTTTCTGAGGATCTCTGTAGTCATGACTAGAACGTCTGCTTCAGGATTGTCTCTGCAATCGCCTGTAAGTAGTCCGAATGTGATGTCAGGGAACTTAATGCGTAGGTCGTGAAGCTTCTGATTTGATAGTGCCTTGATAGGGGTTGTGTAAATAACTCTTTTTCTCTCTCTGCCCTCTGCGTCTGCTAAGGTTGTGTGGTACTTTATCATGTACTCGGCGGGCAATGTCTTACCAGAGCCTGTGTGGGCAGTTACAAGGACGTTGCTACCGTCATATATTCCTTTGACAGCCCATTTTTGGAAGTCACCTAATTCGAAACTTGCAGCAGCAGCGAATTGGTCGTTATAATTCGTATCAGTGAACGTAGAATCAGCGATATATACCATGGTTGTTGTTTGTGACTATGGCCTTTGTTGATTAAAAGGGTCAATTTTCTTAGTTAATGCGGGTAAATCATATAATCAGTTCACAAACTTAGTATAAAGATGTTGGAAGAAGATACTCAGCTGATGAGTCTTATAGTAGAGAGAAAATATAGGATTGATGCAAAAATCGGCGAAGGCTCATTCGGAAAGATCTTTTCTGGCACGAACATCCAAACAGAGGAGGTGATAGCTGTCAAGATTGAGAAGGCAGATGACTCTTCACTTCTTAGTAACGAGTCGAAGATTTATAAGTTACTGGAAGAGGTCCATGGTGTACCGAAGCTGAGATCATTTGGTAAAGAAGGACAGTTTAACTACATGGTAATTGACAAGCTAGGCAAGTCGTTAGAAGAGCAGCGAGTTGCCTGTGGTGGAACCTTCACTCTACGAACAGTTTTAGCTTTAGGACTGACTATGATAAAACGCATCGAGGCAGTTCATAATTGTGGTGTTATACATAGAGACATCAAACCTGATAACTTCTTGGTGGGGAATGACAACTTGATATACTTGATTGATTTCGGTCTGGCAAAGCGTTTCGTAAACAAGAAAGAGAGACACATAGGAATGGATGAAGGGAGACGTTTAACTGGTACTGCAAGATACGCGAGCATAAACGTTCATTTAGGCCTGACTCCAAGCCGGAGGGACGATCTAGAATCTATTGGGTATGTACTCATTTACCTATTAAGCGGTAACTTACCATGGCAGGCTATCAGGTGTAGTGATAAAGCGAAGAGATACGAATTGATCGGAAGAGAGAAAATGAACAAATCACTATGGGACCAGTGTATTAGCATTCCGGGAGAGCTAATACTGTTTGTAAATTATTGCAGATCTCTAGATTTTGAGGAAGATCCCGATTATCAGTATTTGCGAAACATACTTGGGAATCTCTATAAACATCATGGATACGGGACGAGTAATGTCTACGACTGGGACGGAGTGCATTAGATGACATTTAGATGAGTGTAAATAGCTTAAAGCTTTGAAGATTATCTCTTGTATACCATGACAGACACAGAGTCCTCAGGAAAGCAAGCTACACGCCAAATTGGCCGCGTTAAGTGGTTCAATAACCAGAAAGGATACGGTTTCCTAACCTACAAGAACTCATCAGATGAGTGGGAGGATGTTTTCGTCCATCATTCTGAGCTCCCTGGGAGAAGCAGCCATTTCCGTTACCTCGTCCAAGACGAGTATGTAGAGTTTGCTTTGGCAGCATCAGATGCTGCATTGTCTACAGCGGTAGATGTAACTGGCCCTTGCCAGATGGAGCTAGCATATGAACTTCGTAACAAGCGCCGTGCCGAGGAAGAATCTTCGGAGACAAAGGAGTCAAGACCTCGTTACCGTGGCGGTGGTCCACGCACAAACAAGGTCCAAGTAGGCAGTGCTGAATGGAAGTTGGTTAAAGGAGGAAAGAACGTTGATATGTCGAAAGAGTCCGGCGAAGATAGCGTCATCCTTTAGACTTACAACTATCTAGATAGAGTAATACTATGTAAACGAGCTTAAAGACAATCGTTTACATATATGTAGATAAGATGAGCAACAGCAGCAGTAACAGCGTAGTAAGTGAAACCCCCGAGGAAGACATGATCGAGACTCAATTCCGTAACTTAGAGAAGACACTAGCCACATTCAGAAGCCAAATTGCTGCCATGAATACGCAAATCAAGGCAGCCGAGAAAAACGTCAAGAAAGAAATGCGCGCACTCAAACGCTTGGCCGATAAGAGCCGCAACAAGGGCAACAGGAAGCCATCTGGATTCGCGACACCGTCCAAGATCTCTTCTGAGCTCTGCCAGTTCATGGGTAAAGAGGACGGTTCAGAGGTAGCCAGAACAGAGGTAACCCAATACATTATTGGTTACATCAAGGAGAACGGTCTAGGACAGTCCAAGAAGATTAATCCTGACGAGAAACTGAAAGTTCTCCTTGGCACAAAGGAGGAGGATGATGTTACATACTTCAATCTCCAGAAATACATGAACCGACACTTCCCGAACAAGCGTAGCAAGAAGGCCAAAAAGACAAACGAAACCACAGCTGACGCATAATCGCAGCTAGCTGGCTAACTTATAGTTCTTTTTATATGCTCGTGCGTTCGAAAACTTATGTGATTTGTGAACAATCTTCGGAAAACTGAACCTGATGTGTCGTATCCATAGTCTTTATAAGAACACTAAACCGTAAAGCCCAACCACTTATGACGTCTCTGGAACCCGTTGCTGCAGATGACTTTTCGGACGATCTTATCGTAGCAGCACTTGTAGAGGTGTGTACCACCAATAACGGTTGTTATATGATGATGTACTTAGTTAGCCTGATATCATTGGTATCTATGATTTGTGGATGCATATCGTGTCCATCGATGTCTGATATGTCTAGCGCGATCAGAGTGACATTCATAAGGGAGATGTTATTTCGAGATTGACATTGTTAACAGTAACAATGCCAAACAGAAGAATCGAACTTCAATTTCACCCCCACAATTAGGGTTACTCGCAACCAGCTGTGGCGTATTATGATTAGATTATATTTCTACATCTGTGAGCGCGTTCACACACTGGATAATAACGCTGAATATTGTTCAAATGGACATCCCGCGCACTCCGTCTTCGCTAAATGTATCCAAAAGCACCTCATGTTGTAATCGGACGTTGACTACAAGATGTTGCACGTTTAAGGTGAAAAGACTTACGTTGCCCTTTGTTCTCTCTTCGATGGCATTGTTAAGTCCAGATGTTCAAACGTTTTATTACACACCCGCTGTAGTTTTCCTTTCAGCTCTAGTATTGTTTATAAACTTCCCTATATTGGTTCTGTTCACAAACTCGAGGCCTATGTACTACGAAGATTTGTTTGTTGCTGATAGAAATGAAGAACTTGTTATGATTTCTGATACAGCTAAGGAAAGATTCGAAGAGAGATTTAGATGTGTATTGGTAGCAACTAACGCCCTTTTCTGTGCTGCACTGGCAGATTATTGGTTCTATAAGATCACATCAAGTGGTGATCACAGTTATGTTGGTATGATAGGAACCACAGGGGGAATACTCAAGATCTTCCAGTTGGCAAACCATTGTTCCGGATCGTTGCTTTTGATGTGTACAAAAAGGGAAGTAATAAAACGTGATATAGAGTTACATGAGTCAATTGGTCGTCATATTGAGGAGTTAGACACACCTTGTGTATAAGGTATCTTCTTGGTATAGTTTATATGAATCAACAGAGAGAAAGGCTCGACAACTTGATATTCATGTTTGTAATGATTGGTATTACAATATTTTTCATTTCTGATAGACGAAAAATTGTCTCAGAGATACTGGAAAATCCTACATGGCAAGTCGGCGTTATCGGCATTTCTATGTTCATTGCTTACTATACGTTTATTGATCCAATTATGAGGGATAGACCAAAGGTTGAGGAGATACGAGTCAAACAGTCTATAGCAGCAGGTCTTTTCACTTTCCTCCTTGCGCTAATGGCAGAGTTGCATCTTACAATACCAACGTTTTTCATAGGCTTTATAGCTGCTTACTATTTCGGTGCATAGCCTACTGGAAAATTGAAGGCATGTGACAAGCGCAGTACGGAATCAAAAATCATGTACTGCCTCGTAGGTGTGTTGGGGTGCTTTTTAGGTTGTCTATTTGCTAGTTTAGTGTCAGATCAGGTAGATGAGAACGCTCAGTCACAACGAAGATCCAGTTGGTAGTTCTGGATGTGAAAAAAACCTGTTTTTTTTTAGAACCCGAAATCGGTAGTAAGACATATGGAAGGGGGCTGGGGGGAAGTCCCCCCGTCAAGAAAATTGAAGTTAAGTATTAGTAAAAAGAGTAAAAGTATCAAAGGAATAAAAGCGCGAGCAATCAACATTAAAATGACAAGCGAAGTGAAAGT